>ERZ724522.852-NODE-852-length-18226-cov-8.512795_pt1 | contig 18226 bp, 27 predicted proteins | sample MGYA00376055_ERZ724522 | MGnify/ENA primary metagenome ERZ724522 (study PRJEB28724, sample SAMN07190884) | wastewater metagenome | isolation source: effluent of sewage treatment plant in Hong Hong | place: Hong Kong | collected 2016-03-17 ... | reverse complement strand
TGTCGCGCCATATTGTTAACTCCATTCTAATCTTCAAACTCAAAGTCGCAGTTCGGGCAAATATGAACCTTGCTCTGGTCGTCTTTTGATGCCGGTTCTTTTGGCTCTTTATCGACGTCGCCAAAGTTGAAATTCGTCAGTCCCCAGCCCTCGAGCTCTTCCATCTCCCAGTTATTTGCGAGTATGTCAGTATCCCACTCACCAGAGGCGGTGTTGTCTTTGATGATGAATTCGCGTTTTTGTTTTTCGGTTAAGCCAAATACCTGCTTGACCTCGACTTCTGTATAGCCGAGCTCCTTCAGCGCGTAGATACGCTGATGCCCTCCAAGTATCCTGAAGCCCTCGTCGACTACAATCATCCGGAGTTGTTTCATTTCCGGGAATTCCTGCAGTGACTTTTTCAGAGCCTCAAATTGTTTTTGATGGATTTTACGAGGGTTGATGTCGTTCGCGACCAATGTTTCGATCGGGACGATTTTATCCTCGCTGGTAACGGTGGGTTGCACCTCTGTATTTGCCTTAGCCATGATCGCCTTCTCCTTTCTTAACCGGGTAGTTCCCGTATGCGCTCTGGTTTATGTAGTAATTGTAACATAAACGCAAGTGTTACAATTAGAGCAAACGAATGGAGGCATTTTACCCACATGGACAGATTTCCAAAAAAGCCCTGCAGACACTGCAAGCAGATGGGTCATTTCCCATATATGTGTCCAGCCAACCCCAAGAAAGCAATCAAGCGCAGCGCCATCCGGCAAACGCGCAAGCCAATAAATAAGGTCGGTAAAACTACCAAGCAGTGGTTTCTTACCCGCGCCACCTGGATACGAAAGAACCCGCCGCCAATCGAGGGGCAGTACTGGGAGTGTTACTTGCAAATACACGAGTGGTGTCCGGTGCGTATCGATATACATAAGCTCACCCTGGACCACGTCGTTAGCCGGTCACGCGATCCAAGCCTGCGGTTTAATTTAGAGAACCTGAAGCCGTCGTGCTATTACTGCAACATGGAGAAAGGCAGCCGGAGCTTTGAGGCGGTTATGGCAGCCAAAGGCACTCGCAGTTTGAATACGGTCGACGAACCTGTACAATAAATGTGTTCACATAAAAAGAGCGCCGGTGCGAGGGGCGCTCTTTTGTTTATCCGGATGTTTATTTTACGAGAGTAGTAGCGTCGACGTCTTGTGCGGCTTGCCCGATGCCGGTAGGCTTCCACAGACCGTAGTACGTCGCCACTGAGATGGCAAACGCGGGAATAACGGCAAGTAATGCCAATCCGATGTCAAACGCGCTGTGTGAGGCTAGAGCAGCGCCGAGCTGCGTAAATAAGCTGGTCACCAATGAAAGACCGGCAAGCAGCCAGGCTTTCTTTGCACCGGACGTTACGCGGGTCGTTACAAGCCCCACTGCAATCGGCAGGAATACCGCCAATATAAGCTGGACTACTAATGCTGGGTCGAGGGTAAATACAAACATGTTATTCTCCTTATCCTATTTTTATTACTTGGCCAGGGTAGATTTTGTTAGGGTCTGCGATGCCGTTAATTTGTGCAAGGTGCTGGTATGAGGTGTTGTAGCGAGATGCAATACCACTCAATGTGTCGCCACGCTGGACCGTATAGGTCTGGGCGCTTGGGGCTGGTGCGGGAGCTGGAGCGCCACCGGTAACTTTCAATACCTGACCAGGGTAGATTTTATTAGCGTCAGGCAGTCCATTGATTGACTGCAGGTTTTGCCAGCTAGTACCGAACCGTGCAGCGATACCGCTTAGGGTGTCGCCGGATTTGACGGTGTACGTGTTGCCACCGCTTGGCGCAGGAGCAGGTGTAGGAGCGGACGCAGAACCGCCACCAGGTACTTTAAGTACTTGACCCGGATAAATGCGGTTAGGATCGGGCAGACCGTTCATTTGCTGAAGTACCTGCCATGACGTGCCATATTTAGATGCAATACCGCTCAAAGTGTCGCCGGACACTACTCGGTATGTGCCGCCAGCCGCCGGAGTAGGCGCTGGAGCTGGCTGAGGTGCTGGTTGTGGTGTTGGAGCGCCGCTACCATTGCAATACTTATCCCAAGTGCCACCATCGCCAAAGAACCAGTTAAGGTCAAGGTTGCCGCCATACCCAGGTAAACGACCACTGGAAGTATATTGGTGGATCGCACATGCGGTGTATGGCTTCAGGTCGTTACGATAGCCGGTCGTTTGATAGCCGAGGTTATAGTTTGCACACCATACTGCACAATTATTGTCTGCAGCAGCCTTATTACCGCCCGCAGAGACGAGTGGAGAGCCTGAAGCATAAAGTACTGGCGGAAAGCCTATCTGCTGTCGTAGATACCCCAGAATGGCGCTCAAGCGCCCAGAACCGGCGTTTATAGCAGATGCCTCCCAGTCCCAGACAACCATTACACGACCCAGGTATGGGCGTATAGTCCGCACAAAGTGATCAACCTCAGCGCGCCAATTAGCGTCACCGTTGTCGAAGTGATAAACACCGGCTTTACCGGTACGGAGTGCATCTTCGATCTGTTGCTTGAAAGTTGGGCTTACAAAGCCTGCGCCCTGAGTGGCTTTTACAATAGCGAAGTCGTGCGGAACGCTAGCAACTACATTACCCGGCTGCCATGAACTTACATCAATACCATTCATGATTAAACCTCCACCCCATAGTTATCTTTTATAAAGGCGCGAACTTTGATTTTTGCGTCCTCTACAAACGCCAAGAACTCGCTTTGCTGTTCCCAGTCCTTTTTGTCCTCTTCGATAAAGAGACTGCCACTTTCTAAAAATGGCCTGATTTTAATATCTGAATTCTTGTTGAAATCATCAGCGGCAGCTTGTAATTGCTCTGCTGTTGGTTGATTGTTTTCTGACATGGCGACACTCCTATTCGTTACTAATTTTAGTATAACACGTCCATAAACTACCAAGCATTTGAATGTGGAAAGGGATTGACTACGGTGTTAGCTTCGTAATCAGACTCCATTCGAGCGCCTTTTTTACGGTTGCAAGCACTGTGCGATAATTGCAGGTTGTCCATTTCATATAGCGGACCACCACGAGAGCGAGGTACTTTGTGGTCGACCTCTACAGCCATGCCATTCCAAGCGCCGGTCTCGGGGTCTTTCATTGGGAGCGTTACGTCAATGAACTTATGGCAGAGTACGCATACTGGGTCTTTACTAGCAATAGCCCTCTGGCGTGCCAGCGCCCATTCAGTACCGTTTATCTTTTGTCGTTTTGGCAGTGCAGCGTCCATTTTTACATAAACTCTATGAAGTTATTTTGTGACTTTGTTGTTACGTTTGCAGTGCCTGTTTCTGTCCATAGGCCACTGTCCGCCCGGCGCACCCTCGCTCTAAGCGTATGCACCACCCCACTGGATAGATTGCCGCCAAGGGTTGCGCTTTGGCTCGTAAAGCCACCAGAGGTGTATGTTTCCCACCCTGCGCCGTCTAGGCTGAATTGTAGCAGGTCACATGTTACGTCTGTGGAGATGTAAGCACCAATAGATACATCAGTGGAGCTTTGATTAAAAGCCGTAATGTTTGCATAGCGAGGTATGTTGGGGAGACCCCAGCTCGCGCTACCCGATGAAACATTGCCGTTGTAGTATACGATCGACGCAGATACTGGGAGTGTATAGTTTCCGTTGCTGTCGTGGTATACCGTGAATGATCCAGAGCCTAGTGCAATATCCCGGGTGGTGTATGTGCCGGTGAAGTTCTTAATACGTCCGCCATTGCTCCAGCGCGTTGCTCCTCCGAGGCTTGCATAGCCATTGTCTAGCTGGGCGTCGCTTGAGGTAAAGTGGGCGTATGCTTGCCAGTTAATATTGCTACTGTTTGAAGTACCATTTTGGCTCGTCATCTGCCAGTCTACAAATATATAACAAGGACCACCACCAAGGTTTATGGAGTTGCCCTGCATCCTTCCTGAAGTAGCCATTTTAGCTCTCTCTGCCTACGCCGATACAATCCCATTTAGAGTCAGCAGAGTTATACTTCATGCCGACGTACAGGGTCTTGTTGGCGACTGTTGCTGTTGGTAATGTTACACCAATACCTCTGTATATAGAGTTCCATGTTAGCGTTTGAGCGCTCCCGGCGTCTTTAATGCGTAAAATTAATGGCTGGCCGTTTACCGGAGTGCCTGAAGGTACTGCGATAGTTGCGGCGGTTGCCTGGGCGGTAACGGCATAGGTGCTTTGAGTTAGCGTCGGAGTGATGGTTGTGGCCGTGGTAATACTGACAACTGGCGGCATATTCGCAAAAAACAGGCTGATCAGGTTGCTCAATGTAAAGCGTTTAGTAACTGGACCGCTCGCACTAATACCAGCAACGGAGTCGCTGATTGTTGGGGTTGCACTGCTTAGTTCGCTAATTTTTACCATAATATTCTCCTTTTATACTAACTTGGTACTGATGGGTTTGCAAGGGTATCTAGCGCGGTGAGTTGCGTGTCTATATCCTTAATTGTCTGATTTACTCGTGGTGGCAACTGGCCAAGGTGTAAGGTCACTAGTTCGGGCGTGAATTCAACCCGGACGATTTGTAGGACCAGCAGGTCAACGAATGATCCGAAGCCAGCAAAGCCTACGGTGTCGCCGAGCTTGAACTTTGTAATATCGACTGTGGCGTCTAGTACCGACACCGATGTTTGATAGCCTTCGTTTTTGGTAGAGTTTATCGAGCTTACGCCGAGAGCATCTGCAGTGGCTTGTAGCGTAACGCGGTTGTCGGTTTTTCTTGCAAGCCTCGGTTTATTATCCAGCACGCTCGTTGGATCGGTATATACGCTAAATAGGTTAACACCGCCACCGGTATTGCCACCAGTAAAGTAGAGTAGGTTGGTTATATTTTCAGTAGTGGCCACCATGTTTATCGAGCTAATGTCTTTACCCTTTACGAATGTCCACTTTGCAGTTGTAGCCAGTTGTTTGAAGTATAGAGTGTCGGTTGCAATGTCGACGTACCAGTACCAGTTGTATGGCGCTAGCTCTGCGACTTTTTGAACGGCCTCGAGTATAGTTGCGACCTTGAATGTGTACGTTACCGAGAGGCCTGTTAGATCGACCGTACTGGCGGTTGTTTTAATAATTCCACCTTTGCCGACGTATCTTGTCATAAAGTCGTTAAGCATATTTGCAGGGTCTGAGTTGGTGTAGGTTTTAACCGTATCAGTACCGCCGGTGTATGTTCTAAACTCGAGGTCGCTTCCGGCCACTGTCGCATAGCTACCACCGCCACCGCCGCCATAAATACTCTCGTACATAGCACCGTTTGCGTATGGGTTCGACGTTGAGTAGTAGATCCTGGTGGTTGATGGGTATATAGCGCTTGACTGGACCGTAAAGAAATACGTCGTTAATGCGGTTACCCTGATTATAGGGTTGAAGTTTACTTTTACCTCTGTCGCGCTTCCGTATGATGGCGCGGCAACAGTCGCAGAGCCGAGCAGGGTAGTGAGCGCAGCGTCAGAGTATACTTTTATCGTTAGGCTTGCACCGCCGAGAGTATAAACAGATATTGCGCTAAGTGCGGTAATGCCAGTCCCGGTTTTGAATGTTTGGCCTTCACGAGTCCACCCACCGTAACTACTGTCCCATATATCCTTGTACGCGTTCTGTGTGGCCTGGGTTTGGTCGAGCGTGTCGCCGCCGGTAACAAGGTAGTTGTTGAGTTCAGCACCGTCGCTATAAGCAGTAAGCGCGATCATGTCGCCGCTTGAACCGCCAATATTAGCCTCCCAGCGTTGAATGTCGCCACGAAACCTTATTATGCCGTTCGGGTAGTAGTTGCTTATTTCCGTGACTATAATGCTGTTGCCGTTTCGGATAAGAGCGCCGTCCGTATTGCCGACTAGTACAGAAGCGCCTTCAGTAGTGAGGGGAATACCTGACTCGTCGGTAATTGTAACAGCGGACTCGTCGGTAATTTCAGAGATTGGCTGGCGTGATATGTCTGGGGATATGCCACATGTAATGTTGATCTGCACACCGGCGGTGTTTATGTCTTGAGTATAGTTGAATTCACTCGTTACGTTCGGTAGCAGGCCGATGTACTCGCCCTGTCTGTAAACCTGATAAATATAGCTTTTTTGCACCGAGTTAGCCGGTAGCGTATAAACGAATGATAACTCAGCACCATACCCAGGATTAGCACCGACTCCAACCTCTGCAGGGATTACGAATGCTTGGAAGTAATACGTCTGATTACCGACCAGCCCCGCTAGGTTGTAGGTGTATGCGCCAGTAGTTCCGGCGACAACAACTTTAGTACCAGTGACGACTGGGTTTGGCGACGTACCCCAATAAAAGCCACGCTCGGCGACAGTTCCCGGCGAATAGAAGCCACTTAGCCACCATTGGCCACCATCGATTGCATTTCCATTTAGTACTGCTGAAGTAGCCGTTACTGATGTAGCGGCGCTCGTTTGTACATTAGGAGGTATATTTCCGCCGGCTGCCATTATAGATATGCCACTTTATAGATTACGTTGAAGGCAAAGGTTCGAGTAGTAAGCGTGTCTGAGTAGCTAAAAGCAGAAGGACCAGGATGGAACTCTGGGAATGCACCAGTAAACGGAACGTCCAGCCCATTCACCTGAACAAGTTTTCTGTAACAATCGATTACTATAACGTCGGTTGCGGACCATATCCTATTTATTACAATCACCTGCCCGGTGTCGTTGTTGCCTATTCTAACGAGCTGTGCAGTACCGTTGCCGGTCATTGCGCTATAAGTAACGGTTATGACGGGTAATTGATACGGTGCAGAGCCGAGGAACGTATACGAGGGGTTGTAGTTACTGGTCGTGTTGCCAGTGGTGTTTAGCGCGGTGGTGTCGGCCGTGTCTATACCGAACGGCTGAGTACACAGAAACTCGATTGCAAAGGTCGCATATAGTGATGACTGTTGGCGTGTAACAGATATGGAGTTTGCAGTGGCAATGTAGCGGCGAGTGCTTCCGGCGTAATCAATATCTAGGTTTTTATCCTGGCCGATGAAGTAGCCTTTGAATGCATCCGTTCTAACGTCGAGGTCGTCTTCGCTGCTTCCTTTGATAACACCGCCAATGGTTATTTTTTTACTTGGGTAATTGACGTATGATATGACGCTACTGTTGGAGTGCGCTAGCGCATAAACACTCGATTGCTTCTCGGGTATGCTAGTGTGGTCGATCATATTCGTAATAATGCCAACGCGTGTCGCTGGATTATACGTCTGCAGGCTGATGGTGTTATAGAGTATATTGCCGTTCATTAGTTTGCTCCCTGTCTTGGAGTAAGACCCATTCCGATATTTATTGTATCTTGATTGAGCTGTTTAAAGAACTCCTTCACGGCACTTTGATCGCCAAGAGCCACAGTGCCTATTGTGACCGTTTGGGTGGTGTTTCCGGCCGCTGCGCCTGCAGGACTGTAGTTGCCCGCACCTGCACCAGGAGTATTAAACGCGGTTGTCGCGGCGATTGTTGGATCGAGCATAGCGTTTAGCGCATCATTCGATACACCGTCCATAGCTTTTGTTACGAGGCCAGTACTGCCTTGAAGCCCCTCTGCTAGACCTCGGTTGAGGTTTACACCAATACCGGCAAAGACAGTCGATGGCGAGTGGATACCAAAGAAGTCCTTGATACCGTTCAGTATATCGCCACCAAAGCTCTTAACCTTGCCCAGTATCCAGCCACCGAGGTCTTTGATACCGTTCCACAGCCCCTTGATCATATCACCACCAATTTGGGCGAGTTTGCTAGGGGAGAGTGTCTCGCTAATAGTAGTTAGGATTTTACCAAGAGCGCCGATAAGAGAGCCGAGTATTTGAGGGATGGCTTTTACGATCGACATAAACAGGGTAATGCTTGCCTGGATCATCATGTTTATAAATGCGCTGCTAGTAAGCGTTGTGACGATGTTATCGATAATAGTTGGCAATGCATCTACTAACGCAACAATGATCGTTGGTATGGCCTGTATGATGGCTAGGAATAGCTGAATTGCACCCATGATAAGTGCGGTCAGTGATGCCGGGTTGGTTAGCCCAGTAACAATAGCGTCGATAATTTGCGGAAGCGCGGCGACGATCATAGTGATAATTTGCGGCAATGCCTGCACTATTGCGAGGAATAGCTGAATAAAGGCCGATATAAGCAGCGGCAGCGCTAGAAGCAACGCAGCCACAATAGTAGGCATTGCGGCCACTAGAGCGTTGATTAGGCTAACCACAGCGTTTATAAGAGCAGGTATGAGTGTAGGAAGCGCTGCAGCAAGCGCCGGGACGATAGTTGTAAGTATTTGGCTGATACCATCCACCAGCTTCGGCATAATGGCTATTATCTGCGGAACGGCAATTTTAATGGTGCTCACTAGGCTATTGACGAAGCCGGTCACGTTGCCGGTTGCCATAAAGTCCTCAAACGCTTTTTTAGTAGTGTTTATGCTGCCAGCCAGGGTGTCGTTTTCTTTCGCGTAGTTGCCGGCATATTTGGCAGTTTTTTCCATGAACATTTGCTGTGCAAGGCCGACCTTCTCCTGGATGCTCATTTCGGAGGTGGACTTATTAATACCCTTGCTTAGTGCGTAAGCGCCGATGGCGGTGTCGTTCATAGCAACACCCAGGTTATCCATCATCGTGAAGTTACCCTTGGCCATGCCCTGGACCGCTTCTAGAGCGCTCGTAGTATCGATACCCATAATAGATGCAACGTCAGAGGCGCGTTGCATTGAGTCGGCCGACATATTCATTGAGTCCTGGACCGAGAAGCCAGCACCCTGGAATAATGATCCCATCTTGTTAGCACCCTGCAAGAACTCGTTTTGACTCAGCCCGGCGTTTGTATATGCATCGTTGGCCTTGGCCTTTATTTGTGCTGCGTACTCGCCAAATACCGCTTCAGCGCCACCCAGTTGCTGTTCTAGCTCTGCACCTGCCTGGAGCGACTTAGTCGTTAGTGCTACCAGTCCTGCAGCGCCTGCAGCAAACCCGGCCGCGATTGCGATACCGCCAGCCTTAGCAAAGCCACCCAGCTTTCCGATGGCGTTTTGGAATGGACTCGAATTCGCATTTACTTCATCGCCGAGAGCGGCGGTTGCTGGACCGGCAGAGCCTTTAAAACCAGCAGCAATCTTGCTCTGGATGCCGGTCATATTCGGCGTAACGCGTACTGTTGCTGATCCGATGTCTGCCATGTGGTTGCTTATTACCTTTTAATTAAGCCAGTTTTACCGCAACCGTTGGCGTGTTGTTTTGATATTCAAATTATAACATAAAGGAGCGTCAGACGCGCCCAGCATCTTTTGCTTTTGCGAGCGCTTGGTGTCCGATGTAATTAGCATGTGCATCGACACCCTTTGCAGTAACCGTTGCAATGGCACGCCGACCGCGCTTCACAACGCCGACCGACTCGGTAACGGTAATCTCTGGCGGGTCGCTACTCATGCTGCTAGCCATTGATCTGGCGCGAGATGCTATTGCTTCAGCAGATTGTTTTAGCACCGGAGCGACCATATCAGTGAGTATCACTGAGGCAGCAACTTGATCCAACGAGAACGATACATCTTTACTCATGCTCTTAGTATAGCGCACGCGTATAGCATAGTCCCCTACTCCGCCCCTACTCTTGCATAAAAAGCGAGTTTATAGGGGTGAGTGCTTTTTACTTTTCGATGTGAGTAGAGTAGGGGAGCGAACAAAAAACGAACTGAAAGGCAAAAAACTGCCGGAAAGCAGTCTTTTTTGGGTCGGATTATACGGTGTTTATCGCGTCACGTCTGGCGCTTTGTCGGCTTCCTGTTGCCGCTACCGCCCCCTCTGTATATACATCCGATCGGAGCACACGCCCATATTGCCTATTATACGCCTGTATACATTTTTTATGCGCGCGGTTTTGATAGCACGTCGCGTATGTCGTCGGTTGTTCGTATGACTGCACCGTTGCTTATTTCTCCCGGCGCTGAATGCTGGGGCATGAAGTCCGGTGTGAACAACTTTGGTCGGTGCTGTGGGAATTTCTTCTGGGCGTCCTTGGTCTTCATCCACACCAATGTTTCGAGTAAGTACACGGTTTTATTTGCGAGTATCTCACCCCAGCCCCACTGGACCGCTGGTTGCAGTTTAGTGAATACCCGGCAATCACGCGGCAACTGAAACATCAGTCGCGCCGCTTTTGCCGAGTGTAATAGCGCGATGTCCAGGTTGTAGTACTGTTGGAAGTCCGCCTCTAGTTCGTCAAAATGCTCTCGGCGTATTTTGAGAAGCGCTAGCCTTTTGGGTCAAACTTCTCAATGATAGCCAGGTAAACATCCTGCAGCTTTTTAATACGGAAGCGGCCTTTGTAGCCAGGCTCGTCTTTGTGCGCTTCTGCGTCTGCTTGAGTAAAATGTGCCTTCATATCGGCGTAACCTTGATCGCCCACCATGAACTTTAGCAATGGAGCGATTGCCGCTACTTGCCCCTTATTCTCAATTCGGTCAATATACTCAAAAGCTTCAACGTCGTCCAGCAGGTCAGTGTCAACATTAAAATTATACCCGTCCACTGTGACTTCTTTAATAGTTCGCTCGTTTTGATCTGTTTCAGACATAGTCTATACCACTCCATTCTTAGTTAATATCCCAATTATAGCACAAACAAAAAACGCCCCGGAGGACGTTCTTTGCCGTATATCACGTTGTTAGGAAGCAACAACCGCAATGTACTCAGTGTGGCTATTGCCGTCTGAGTCAGGGTATGCCTGGAACAGAGCTGGGTACGCGATTGGGTCTCCATCAACGTAGGTGATCTCGCCGCTGCGGTCAACGATTTGAGCGTTAGGCACAACGATACGCTTGATGCGTCCGCCGGTCAAAACAAGCTCGAATACCACGACTACAGATGGCAACTGTGCGCTGTTCTGAGTGATTGTGATATTGTCACCGGTAACCACGACATTGTCTTCACCATAATATACCTTGAGTGCTTCGGGATTGGTCTCTATGAGATTGACCATAAAGGTCTCCATAAAGGTGCTTTGACCCACCAATACTAGATCACCGCCCCAAGCATTAACTTGTTCGGTGTTTGTCTCAACAGAGTTTACCAAGCCATCTTCGCTCACATATCCCAGACCCTTAAAGGCGACGTCTAGAGATGAGGTTGCGTTAGTGGGGACTGTAGTCCCCGCAGGAGCGACAAATACCGCACCTGTGGCTTTTGGTTTACCAAACGAAACTTTACTGGCATCGTTCATGATATTAAAACCTTGTCTACTGTATCGGCACAACAACTCGCGAGGAGAGGCTCTGCTTATTTGTAGTATAACACAAACTATTTACGACGTGGGCGATAATGTTGCACCGCCAGGAGTGTACCAATAACCACATCCTTCAGCGCGTTGTTGAGCGAGTAGCTGACCGGCAATATCTCCGGTGTTACATTGCGACCCTCATAGAACGAGCCAAACGCCACCACAGCGTCCAGTAGGACTGGAATAAACTGCCCGACGAATAGTACGATAGTTGCCACAAACACCGCGATACGCACGCCTGGGTAGTCTGTGGCTGTCGTTCGCAGCTGCTTGACCTGCTTAATGAGTGTGGCTGCCAGTAATATAACCGCCAGTATGCGGAGACATAAAAGTACTGTTGCGAGTGTTTGAGCGTCCATGTTAGTGTCCGATTGCCTTTGCTAGCTCGAGCGTTATGTTATTGCGTTTCAATTCTGCTATTACTTTACCAGCATCCTTGCGGCTTTTCACTATTTTTGCGATATTTTTCTTATGCGTGGTGGCAGCTGCCTTTTCTACGGCTTCGAGTTGCTTTTTGGTGGCTGTGCCATCCCTCATCCAGAATATGAGACGCATTATTTTTCTCCTCGCACTATCTTAATCTTATCAATCAACATTTTAGTACTTTCTGAGAATGTTTGCAGTGTAGTATTTAACTCTTTTGCAACTTCGTTACCTTCGAGACGCCTCGCCTCTTGAACTTCAAACAGTCGATCGTACAATTTTACGATGTGCCGGACTAGCGCAACAATCACAGCGCCCATAGCAAAGATTATTATGCCAGGGAGTCCATACTGGGAGAGTAACTGACCGAAGTCCATAATTACGATCCGTATATGTCTGTACGTGAGGTACTGATGCTATATAGTGCCGAGCTTCCAGTAAGACCGATAGCAGATAGCTCCGCCTTCTTAAACCACAAGTCGCCAGTTGGATTAGTATATTTTATATTCTCACTGTATGGACCGGCGGTTTGCTGGAAGCTCTCGGCAGGCTGGCCATCAAGCGGTGCTTGTAGCGCACGCTTAACAGACTCCATTACGACCCACTGAAGCGTATCAAAGTATGCAGGGCTGGCGTTTGCACGCGCATCAACGTCCACAGCGTTATCCTCACCAAGTAGCCGCAGGCGGTTGCTAGCGAGCTTCAGGAGGTAGTTTGCACGAGTAGCATCGTCCGGGGCTTTCCAGAAATTAGTTAGATCAACATCGTTTGCGTATGCGTTTGGTGACTCTACCGGTACAGTTATGCCATCTGCCATTACGAACCTCCTCCGCCGTTTATAATTCCCGCTTGCCCGGCTAGCGCTTGTCGTTTAGCGACGAGCTCTTCAGCCTCGCGAATACTAACACCAAGCATACGATAGCTAGCAACAGTGCCGATAAATTCGGGCATCGCAGTTTGTATTTTGCCGATCGCGTCGCCTGTAGCACCGACGTCCATTTGGAATATAGGCTTCCAGGCAGGTATTAATTCATTCATAGCATCCGGCACGTCGCTGATGCCATCGATAGCCATACGGAGGGTAATAGCGATGTTCTTAATCTGATTACCAAGCTCGTCCTGCCAGTTCGTTGCCTCGAGTAGCAAGTCGTCGGACATAGCCGATAGGCTCTCGGCGCTGGTTGGGTTGCCGGTTTCATAACCGAGGTTACGGAGCGTAAGCGCAGTCTCCGCACAGAAGTCGCGGGCTTTGTCTTTTTTAGCACCAATAAAACCGTCGATTGACATTTGCTGGAGCTGGCCGACTGTTGGGGCGTTGCCGTCCTCGTCTTTAGGGATTGCCCATACGATACCGATTGAGCTGTCGAGCTTAGGGTCTTTTTTAGCACCCTCGGCAAGCCCGGTGATATAGCGCTGCGGCAGACTATAGAACTCCTCGGCGATCTCCTCGCGGCGCTTTTGGCGTCCCACTTCTTGGATGATCCGACGGGCTGTTTTCGTAAGGCGTGATTTACCAAGCGGCTGGCGGGCGCTAGCGCGGTGTGTCATAGGCATAAGCAAGCAGCGGCGGGTTGGGTTCGGTACTAGCTGCACAAGCGCTTTGTTCTCAAATACGGCGGTAAAGTCGCGGGCAAATACTATAAAGTCTGCAGGCGCGAAGCGTACGCGGCTCGATGGGGTGGCAATGTTAGGTTTTGGCTTTGCCCAGCGAGTAACGGCAAGCCCATATTTGAGCAGTCCAGTGGTCTGGTTGATTACGCCGGTGGCTTCCTCTGCGGTAAATGGCATGAGGATTTTAGGGTGCGCTGGGTCGTCCTCTTCGTTATCGACGATCGCGACAAAAGCACAACCGCCAATTGCACTGTCGTGCTTGCCCTGGCTGACGACGCTAGTGGCGTTGATTTGAGCAAAATAGTTATTCACTCCGAAAGTATCGCGAGCAAAGCCGTCGAAGTTTACGCGGTCTGAAAGAGAGTTGACCGCCCGGCTCGCCCAGCCAATGCCTGGACGGTGGTGTAGCATCTTGCGAGGAGTAGAAATACCGAAGTCGCGAGTGTCGTGGTCGGCTTCGTAATAGGCATACTTATTAGCAACCTGCGGCTCGTAAATATTAAGCTGTTGCAATAACTCGATGGCTATTGCTCGGGCTTCTAGTTCGCGTGGATCGATGGTTACCGGCTGTGGTTGCATTTCTGTCCTTTTTAAGCCGGGTTTGCCGCTCCGTAAGCGTAGTTGTTATTGGTTTATATTATACCAGATATTGTAATTGTAACATACGAAAGGCGTTAGCGTTTTTTTGCATTTTTTCGTTTATCCCTTTTAGCTGACGCCTCGGCATATTCCTGACCGAAGAAATCGTCTGGCAAAGGTGTTATGCGGATAAAAGCACCGGGTCGGCCTGGACGGTATGCTGCCTCATAATTAGTTTTTGCAATGCTCTCCCAATAGTCGTCCGGGAATACACCCGCTTTTACCAGCATGTCTAGTATACTAGTGACCCGGTTGTCAGTATCAGCGCGACCGAGCGTGCCGAAGTATAGAATAAGCTCGATCATAACGTGACCGGTAAATTGCTGCTTGGTCTGCAGGCGCACGTTCGCGATGGCAGTTTTTTGCCAGTCCTCAAACGCCCGGCTAGGAAAGCTCATGCCGTCGCCGCGATTTATGCGTGAATTCTTTTTTGCTGGTATATTTCTGGCCAATTTTAGCTCTACAATATTTTGCGACATTAGCTTTTTAGCTCCGAGTTGGGTTTGTATACCTTTATTTAGAGTAGTTATTCAGCTGACCATTGCGAGTGCGGTAGCCTTCAGTAATAATCGAACAGTCACAACCGCGATGTCGTTTAAATACTTCACTGTCCGGGTTTTCATAAGTTCCGGCAAGCGACTCGCACCAACTACATGTCTCGCCGTTCATTTTTCGCGTTACTTTTGTACGTTTTCCGGACTGCCGGGCGTTGTGCGTGGCATCCATCTGCGCTTTGCTAGCCATAGTGTCTAGGTAGTTACGAACTAGCAGCGGCAAGCCTAGAGCGCCTGCAGATATACTCGCAGCGGCTACTTTTGCCAATCCGAAGTGCCGGTTGTCAATGCCTGGACCGGTTGTATGCTCGATCTCATAATCAAAGGCATTCATGTTGTAGACTTTGGCGTATACCGCCGCGCCCACTTCCTTGAATAATATCTCTTGGTTTAACTGGCGCACTTCCGGGGCTATTTCCGGGTTGTTAATAATAGCGAGTGCCGCCATAACCTTTTTTTGGATCGTTTCATTAAATTGTGAGTAATCCATTAGAACGTCCACCCTGCAATAGTGCTTTTAATATCATCTACCAAACCAGAAGCCTGCTCGATACGCTTTTTAGAGTACACACGGCCGCGTGCCGGTTCTTTCGTGGCAATCAATACGTCTATGAACTTAGAGGCCTGCTGGTCGGTCAGTGCGTGCGTAATTTCGTCGATGCTCTGGGCAGTCTTAACAAGGGTGGCGTCAGCACTAATAATATCGTTGGCTGCCAGCAACTCCTTGACCTCTTTAAACTCTTTTGTTTTGAGTACTACCAAGTCGGCAATATATTTACTTTGATCCAGGGACGACATTTTTGTTCACCTCCGTTTCGAGTATATCAACAATGCCACCTTCCATTTTCATGCGGAGGACACGTTGCCCTTTGTCATTAGTGGCCGGCTTTATGCGCGACCAATCCTCGGAGAGCTTTTTACCCTGTTGTTTCGTAAGCGGTAAGACCTCCCCAGTGAAGCGATTATTGTACAGGTATATTTGGGCTTTTGTCATACGTTTATTTTATCACAACAATCAAAAGCGCTCCACCGGAGTGGAGCGCTCTCGAGTTAGTAGCCGAGATTAGCTAGCAACTGGTTTTTCGATAAGGCTGAAAGCAGTCTCGTCGAAGATGACAAAGCCGAGGACGGCTTCCGCACGAATAGCGATCTCATTCGTACGCTTAAGGTCGCCTGCACCATCTGGATCACCATATTCGATGGTTTCTAGAGGCACGTTGCGAGCAACACCCCACTGAAAGGCGTTGAAGTCACCCATGAGCGACTGAACACGAGCATCTTCTGCGCCGAGTTCCTGACGACCTGAGACTGTGTCGCTAGAAGCGGCAGGCAGACCCTGGAAGTTATCAACGTTAAAACCAAGACCGAGTTCTGGGTACAGCTTAACGCCGTTCTCGTCGCGAGTACGAGCCAGTTTACCGGCAAACACAGGATCGAACGCGATGCCAGTCGCAATGTGACCAGCTTCTTGCAGATCCTCAGCTTGCGCTTCGATGTCTGCGTTAGGGTCAGCGGTTGCAACTACACGGCCAACACCGTTACCGCTCTTAGTGAAGTACTGGCTTACGTTGCTAGAAACTGCACCGGTCTTTGGGTTGATACCGTGAATGGCGATCAAGTCGAGTGCTCGGCTCAATCCTACGGCGATGTTGCCCACCAATTTGTCGACAATGCCGGTTTGGTAGTCTTCATCTTCCCATAGAACTTGGTTACTAAATCGGTAAGTAAGCTGGACTGTGTAAGTCTTGGTGGTTGCCTTTGTAGGCGTGCCATCGTTACTAGACTTGTCAGCACCTTCACCGACCAACTCTGCTTTCGGAGTGCTGGTAAATGTAAAGTGTGCAGTGTCGCCTGCTTTGATTGTTGGATCTTGTGCGGCGAGTTTAGAGAGGATGCCACCTCGGATATTTTTGCTCCAAGACTCGCCCTGATGTGCGGCTAAGTCGAGTGCGTCTGTGTAAAGCGGATTACCCATAGCTTTAAATTCCTTTGTAAATATTAGGTTGAATTAAGCGTCAGCTTGATTGCGACCAAATAGGTTACGAGCGATGGTCTTATTCCCATCGGCTTCGCCTTCAGCAGGCTTGCCGGTTTTCTTAACGACGACCTTGCCTCCAGGTGCTAGCTTTGAAAGTTTTTCTGCTTTCGCTTCTAGAGCCTCGACGCTGTCTCCGTCTAGGAATTCGAGTGCATCATCAGATAGCTTGTACTTGCTAGCAATCTTGACTTTTTCAGTCCCTAGCTCCGCAGTTTTCACTTTGGTGGTCAAGTCGCCAATCGTGACGTCCTTTTCCGCTAGCTTGCTTTCAAGTTCTGACTTGATCGTATCAACCTTTGCAGCCTTCTCTTTGAGGGTTTCGTAATCGGCAAACTTGCCGCGCTCCCGCTCGAGACGCTTAGGGATGATATTTGTGTCGATCTCGGATTGAGTGAAAAGTGTATCTTCCACTTCCTTAAAGTCGTCACCATCTTTTGTAAAGTATTTAGTCATCTCCGCTTTTCCTTTCCGGGGCGTAACCCGTTTTTTCTGACTATCCCTAATATAACACAAGCGCGTTATTTGCAACAAGTACTTTGAGCAACTTTGTTATACAGCCACTAGCGGCGGTGGTAAACGTCGCAGTATATTTGGTAGCGGTGGTATTGGCCTTGTGTATCGTCGAGGTTGACCAAAGAGTTAACGTCGGCATGAGTTATGTTGTGATCATAGGCTTCGAGGCCGACAATAACGTCTGCAATAGCACTCGCGCGATTGCTGGCCTTCAGGCGGCTTTTTTTGTGGTATACCTCTATCAGTATCTCGGCACGATCAAGCACCATCGCCTCGCGTGGACCTCCGGTACGATCAACTAATATAAAAGCCTCCGGCGCATCCTTCGGCTTATCACCAAATACAGGCCAGTCATTACCGGAAGCATTTGTGAGCCAGGCAATAACTAGTTGCTCTATATTTGGTTTATCATCCATGGTCTACCTACAAAGGCTCGCTAGTGTCTTTAATACCATCACTAGCCTGTGGTTCGGGTGCAGGCTCGTTGATTTTATCGATAAGCTGTTCAGCAGTACCGCCGAAGGACTCGAACTGACTCTTAAGCGCATGTACTTCTTCTGGTATTTCGCGCATACGGTTTCGCTTGATCTGTTCAGACATAACGCTGGCGCGTAGTTCTTCAAATTCTTCGTCATTGAGTTTTGATAAATCTTGCATGCTTTTCTCCTTTTGTTATGCCGCTACCCCTGGCAATACCGACGGCCAAGCGTTGGCTGTCTCGAACATAGTTTTGAGATATAGGCTTTTAGCAACTCCTCTAGTTATGCCGGCATAAACCTGACCAGATGTGCCCACAAGACCGAAGTAGGTGGCGTTTGTCCCTTCTTCAGAAATTGTGTATGCTTCTGGTATAGATGATATTCTAAACCCATCTGGCAGCGGATTAACAAATAGAGTTGAGGTTGCGCTTATACCATTCACACCAAATGCGCGTATCATTACACCGCCTGACGTACTGCGCTTCAACTGAACTTTAGTCGCAGTCCATCCATTCACTAGCAGGCTGCTGATGTCACGCCACCCAGTATCACCCTCAAGCACTTCCCACCCAGTATTACCAGTACCGCTCTTTTTAATCCAGCTTGATGCGCCGTTAGTGATAGCTGTGTCTATGTAGATAGAGCCAACAGGAGCGGTGACTACGCCGTTAGGGAAGCCTGTGCC
>ERZ724522.851-NODE-851-length-18230-cov-3.749161_pt1 | contig 18230 bp, 21 predicted proteins | sample MGYA00376055_ERZ724522 | MGnify/ENA primary metagenome ERZ724522 (study PRJEB28724, sample SAMN07190884) | wastewater metagenome | isolation source: effluent of sewage treatment plant in Hong Hong | place: Hong Kong | collected 2016-03-17 ... | reverse complement strand
CGCAGTCAGATGCACCGGCGCCCGAAACGCCCATCGTTCCCGAAATGCAAAGTTTTCTTGAGGAGATCTGGAATACGCAATGCACTGTTGATCCCACACCGGATGCAACAGCTTATCTGCAAGGCGCGGGGTTGCTCACAGGCGCTGAGGCATGCGCGGGAGAGGTCAAGTATCTGCCGCACAACAAGAGCGCGATCAATGCGCAGGGCAACGCCCGACTGCGAGCGCTTACAGCAAAGCAGAGAGCGGATGCGGCGACGCGGACGGTGGAAGAGCAAAGAGGGCATGCGCGGCTCACGATTGCGCGGGCGCAATCTCAGCATGCGCAGCTTGTCTATTCGGTGCGCCGCACAAGCGCGATGCTGTGCGGTTTGATTCTCAGGTGTATGTCAGATGAGCCTCACACCAACCACCGAAACAAGCGCGTAGGGGATTGCGCATCGGGCTTGCTGGGAAATCCGCACTGCGCGCAGACAAATAGCGCTGTCCTTTTTGTTGAGGATCCTGATGCCTATTTGCTGTATGCCGCACCGGGCATCGCGGCAGGCGTGACTGTCTACTGCATCGGCGATGCAGACGGTTATTCTGCGGTGCAGCATCTTGACCTCAAAGATCGTAGCGTTTACCTCACAGTGCCTGAGCGCGGGCATGCCAAGCAGATCGCACGGATGCTGCGCGCCATGCAGAGCGCGCCCGGGGATGTCTACCACGCACCGCCACCGCGCGATCTCACGCTGGCAGCGTACATCAGGCGGGGCACGTCTGCGCAAGCCCTGTGCGATGGGGGAACGCGCATCCCCCCGGATCCGGGCGCGCATGCAGCACAGAGCGGATCCGAGGAGTTACCGCAGATCATTATCAGCACTCAAATTCACATCAACGTTGCGCAAGCAATTGCCGCTATTGCCGTCTTGCCTGAGGTGTATCAGAGACACGGATCGCTGTGTCAGATTGTAGAGGACAACGATCCGGGTGCAGGTGTCTGGCGTCCGCGGCGTGCGCCTGAGGTCAAGGAAATCAGCAAAGATCACCTCAATGAGCTATGCAGCAGAGCGGCACGCTGGTACAAGGTGCGCGCCAAAAAAGAGGGCGTGGATTATGAGCCTGCGGTGCCTTACGCGCCAGTGGTAGCAGCGATGCATAGCCGCGGCGTGCTTGAGGGCATTAGAGAGCTAAAGTCAATCACCACAACGCCAACGCTGCGCCCGGATGGCACCTTGATTGAGGCACCCGGCTATGATCAGAGCACGGGGATTGTGTACATGCCGGGCATGCAATTTGACCCTGTGCCAGTGCAACCAACAGAGGCACAGGTAGTGCAGGCCATCCGCGATCTGCTTGAGGTCATCTGCGACTTTCCATTCAAGACAGACGCAGGGCGCAGCGCATGGCTTGCCGCGGTGCTCACACGACTAGGGCGCTTTACCTTTGAGGGTCCGGTGCCCATGTTCATCATCGATGGCAACGCACCGGGTAGCGGCAAGGGGCTGCTAGTCGATACGATCTGTCTGCTAGCCGATGGAAAATCTGTTCCCAAACTACGCTACGCTGGCGACTCGGATGAGGACGAAAAACGCATCTTTTCGATTCTGCGCGAAGGGTCGCCGGTTGCCTGCTTTGACAATATCGATCAGGGTCGCGAACTAGGACACGATGCTATCGATCAACTGCTCACGTCCGATCAATACAAGGGACGTGTTCTAGGCAAGTCAGAAACACCCGTCTACAACAATTACACGGTGTGGTTTGCGACGGGTAACAACGTGCGTTTGAGCGGCGATACATCGCGCCGCACCATTCGCATTTTGCTGCGCACTGACGAAGAGCATCCTGAGGCCCGCTCTGACTTTCGACATCCTGAACCGCGCACGTGGATCTTGCAAAATCGCACTCGGCTTGTAACCGCAGCGCTGACGTTGTTTCGTGGCTGGTATGCAGCGGGCAAGCCCCGCCAGCCGCTCAAGGCGCTAGGCAGCTTTGAGGCGTGGACGGCATCAATCCGTCAGGTGTGCGTATGGGCATCGGACGTTGCGCAGCGCTACGGAATCAACTTGACGGATCCGCTTGCGTCGAACGATGAGGAACACGCGCAAGCCGACGAAAAAGTAATCGCGTTGCCTGCGCTGCTCAAGGGATGGGCGATCCTTTGCGCAGATCACAACGTGCCCGGTCTGCCCGTCAGTGAGGCGCTTGAGGCACTGCGGCGCGATGCAGAGAGCATCAGCGGCGCACCTGCACCTAACAAGTATCGCAGCCTGCGAGAAACCATCACAGAGCTAATGCCTCAGCGCCGCAGCGGCGATTTGCCCTCACCGCAAAACCTTGCTCATCTCATCCGGTCTTTCAAGTTGCGCGTTGCAACCGTGCACATGACTGAGGGTCCTGTGCAGATGCGGTTTATCAACGGCCACAATGGGGCGCGCTTTTGGGCCGCAGAGCGCGTTGCAGCCAAGACCCATACACCGGGTGCGGCGCCTGTTCCTGCGCAGCCTGAAACGCAACCTATGCGCGTTCCTGAGCACGTTCTAGAGCCTGTGGCGCATCATGACGATGAGGAGTTTTGACGGTGAATGAGTCTGAGCAAAAGCGCGTGCATGTAAACGATTGCCTTTCGGACAAAGAGATACAGGAGATCTCAGATTCCGAAAAAAGCATCATGCCCGGTCAATGGGTCGTGCGCAACGGACGCATAGAGCATTTCAGAGGCACGCCGATCGATGAGCCGAGTCTTGCCTATGCCGCCGCATCGCGCCTTGTAATTCCAACGCTCTTGCGCGGAGTGCGTGCGCTTGAAAACGCTCTCAGAGACGCATGGTCTGAGGCCCGGCAATGGCGCTCTGAATACACGCGAGAGCGCGATAGTCATCAAGCTACAGCGCGCCGCGGTGAAACGCAAAGACGCGCTGACTACGGGCTAGAGTCGATTGCGCGCCTCTTGGCCTTGAGCGCAGATCAGCCAGGACAGTTGCACAGAGCGGCAGACCTCTTGCAACGCTGGTACGGCGGAGAGGATATCGCGCCGCTTTTGCGTCACGATATCGAGGTTCTAGAAGAGAACGATGAGATCTTGAGCATTGCGCGGAAAATGGCTCAACAGGGGATGGCCATTCCGAGTCTTGCTAGCGACGATCTTGGTTGACAGAGAATCAACCGTCTAACAGGGTGAGCGGATGAACAACCTAGCGGTTCGCGATTACGATCTGCATGACGATGGTTCTCTCAAACAGATTCGCCTGTGGTCCGATGGAAACACCATCGTTGCAAGCGTGGTGCGGAGTGAGGTGTTTGACGAGAAGGGTATGCTGATTGCGCGTTACTCACAGGCGCTCTCGCCTGTGCCCATGATCTTGACCTGCCCCGCGTGCGGAGAGAGACACATAGACAAGGGAAAGTTTGAGACGCACCCTCACCACACGCATGCTTGCCAGCATTGCGGGATGGTTTGGAGACCTGCGCTTGTTGCAACTGTAGGCGTGCAATTCCTGCCTGGATTCAAAGACTAATGTGGTGTTGCGAATTTCACTCGCAGATTGATGCGCTCTTAAAAGACCGTGATTATAAGACTGCCGATGAGTTAGAGAGTGCGCCTTGCCGCAGCAAGAGCGGAAAAGAGTTGCCCGGTACAACGCCAGCGGATTACGTTGTGTCTATTCACGACATGGCACCCGGGCGCGGCACTCGCACAGCAGGGCCGCCAGCGTGCTTGAGCAGTCGTTATCTCTTTGTGTTGCATTATATCAATAACTGGCTTGTGTCAAAATTAGGCGATTGCAGATTGACCGTTTATAACGACAAGACAAAAGAGCGCGTTGACCTTGTTTATGTGCAACGCGCGCGGTTTTTCGTGCTTGATCCTGTGCCTGCAAACGTTCCTGCCGACGTGCCGCACGTGGTCTGCGTTGAGGTTGAATGATGCTTGACTCTGACGATCTTGATATTGCACCGCAGCAAGAGCGCCGACATGGGAACGGTGAGGCGTGGTCTGTGTACCATGGGGATGCGCTGGAATGGCTGCAAACGCTGCCGCTGCACTCGGCGGATTCTCTTGTGTGCGATCCACCGGCAGGCATCGCGTTTATGGGCAATGAATGGGACAAAGACAAGGGGGGACGCGGCAAGTGGATCGCGTGGCTGGCGCGGATCCTCACGGCTGCGTATCGCGCGCTCAGGCCCGGCGGCTACGGCTTTGTTTGGGCACTGCCCCGCACATCTCATTGGACGGCAACGGCTTGTGAGAACGCCGGTTTTGAGATTCGCGACATTTTTACGCATGTGTCCGGACAAGGGTTTTCCAAGTCACCCGGTCTTGTGCGCCCTCTCGCTGAGCACTGGATTTTCATTCGCAAACCGGGGCCGCTCTATGACCTGCGTATCAGCGAGTGTTTGATTGGCACAAAAAAGCAAGTGCCAGGAACAAAACCAAAAGCGGAAAATCAAACCTTCGGCGCTAGACCTGCATCCGCGTATGCTGGCGAAAGCGACGGTTACAATCCTGACGTAGGCCGTCAACCATCTAACTTTCTCCTAACGCACTCGCCTCATTGCGTGCGTGCCGATGGGGAAATGTCCTGTGTTGAGGGTTGCCCTGTTGATTTGCTTGGAAAGCAAAGCGGTGTGACGAAATCGAGCGAGAGCGGTTACAACTTTGAAAAGAGCAATCAGGACAACCCCACGCACGTACTAACAAACATCAAAAGCGGCGTGCATTTTGGCGACACAGGTACAGCCGCGCGTTTCTATCACTGCTTTGAGTACGCTGCATCGGATGATGGCTACCTGTGCGCGCCCGGTTGCCCGGTGCGCTTGCTCTCAGAGCAAAGCGGCGAACGTACCTCAGGCAAGCCAACAGAGGGCAAGTCTGCTACTACCGATGCCGTCTATGGAAAGTTTGCAAAACGCAGCTTGACCGGCGGGGGAGATACGGGAACAGCGGCGCGGTATTTCCATGTGTTTGACCCATTCGGATATGTGTCAAAAGCATCACGTTCTGAAAAAGAGGCAGGGTGCGGAGATAAAAATTCAAGCGGAAATAATCGAACGCGTAAATGCACAGGCTGTGGTCTTACTGATAATGGAAAAACCGATCATTCATTATGCAATGGCGAAATAGAAAATTTGAAAGCAAAATCATCATTAAATCACCATCCGACGGTCAAGCCCGTTGCTCTCATGCAGCACCTGATCCGCCTCATCACGCCCGTTGGCGGTTTGGTGATAGACCCGTTCACAGGTAGCGGAACAACTGGCGTTGCCTGCATGCGAGAGGGGTTGCGGTTTGCAGGCTCTGAGCAAGACGCAGAGTTTGTAGACATCGCGAAAGCACGCATCACGCATGCGGCAAAAACCGCACAAGAGGCCAAACCGTGAACGCTCCCAAGTGGCGGCGATGGGATGCCGTCTCAGGTTCTCAGGTAGCGAATTTCGACGTTACACGCGCGCCTAAAGAGGCGTGTCAGCGCAGATGGGGGCTAGAAAAAGTCTTCCAGCGCAAGCCACCCGAAAAGCCCTGGCAGCGACTAGGCACAGATCTACACGCGCAGGTTGAGAACTACTACAAGCGCGGTGAGCCTGTAACGTCTCTCATCGCTCAGGCGGGAATGAGCTATTGGCCCAAGCCGGGGCCGGGCTTGCGCGTTGAGCAATGGTTTGCTGTAGAAATCCCGGGCTGGCCAGACGATCGCGCACAGGCGTACGCTGAGAGCGGATGGCCCATGGGTTATGGGCGGTTTAGCGGGCGCTCTGACCTGCTAGACATGAGTGGCAAAACGCCCGTAGTGATTGATTTCAAAAATCTTGTCAGCTTGAATTATGCAAAGAAACCCGATGCGCTGGCGTCATCCCCACCGATGATCGGCTATGCACATTGGGCCTTGACACATGCCCCGGCGGCAGACAGTGTAATCCTCAAGCACATTGTCAACGAAACAACAGTCAAGTGTCCGACGTGCAAGGAACGTGTTCACGCGCAAAAAATTTGCTCTAGCTGTCAAGCACCTCTCAAGGTGCTGCCGCGAGCAAAAGAGGTGCGCGCAGAATTATCGCGCGCAGACGTGGCGCATCGATGGGGTGAGACGGTTGAAACCGTCCACCAGATGCGCAAGCTCAGCGTTGTGCAAGACTGGACACAATACCCCGGCAACCGGCAAGCGTGCCGCGCGTACGGCGGATGTCCGCACCGTGATTTGTGCTATGGCAGTGCGGCGCTCATCGATCCGGGGTTTCCGGTGGAAGAGCTAGAGAACATCGCAAACAATTACAACGGAGAAACAGACATGCAGGCGTCTCCTGAGGTGAGCGGTCTTTTCATCGGGCTCAACCGAATCTTTGCGAACGGCGGTGTTCCCGATGCAGAGGCGTGCAAGTCGTATGCGGCGGTGCTCAAAGAGGCTGGCTATCTGCCCTCTCGAATCGCGCTCTTGTCGGACGCGGTACCGCTGCGCGCTGGCGTCGTTTCGTACATGTGCAAATTCCGCCATGCGCTTATCGGCAAGCTGCATGAGCAGATGAGCGCAGGTGCGGATCCTGGCGATGCGCTTGTCGATTGCCTGCGGCCCCTACAGGGCATCTACAGCGAATACGTCAAGATGGCGCAGAGTGGCGCTCTGACGGATACCGCAGACGATGTGCAGGGCTATCTATCGCTGATGCGAAATGATCACGAAAACGAGGTTATCGCCGGGCTGCGCGCACGGGCTGAGCGCAAGAAAGCCGTGCAGGTCAACGCAGTTGCAAAAGTTGACGCAGAGGCAGCCTTGTGGGTATTCGTCGATTGTCGCCCATTCCGGATCGCCGATGCGGTCATCAGCAGCCGTGAGATTCTTGAGGGCGATGTTTTCTTGCAAGGCGTCAAAGAGATGGTTGCAAACCACTACAGAGACGAGCGGTCGGGTCGGGTCGGATTTGCAAGCTACAAAGAAATCCCGTTCGGCGCCGGTCCCATGGCCGTTGTCAACGCGGCTCGTGCGACGATCCTCAAGATGGGTCCTGTGATTGTGTATCTCGATTCTCACGATGAGGTGCAGGCAGAGCTTGCGCGCAGCCTGCATGGGCACGCTGAGATGTACGTGAGGGGATAGCGCCATGGTAAACCCATACACAGGACAGGTTGAGAATCCGCCGCAGACCGCGCGAGAGGACGGGGTAACAATCACCGGGCATGCGGCGCGATGCGGATACCGTCGAGATCATCTGTACCTGTATTGCTGCCCTTGCGGCAAATTTAGCCGCGTGTCCGGTGCGCAACTCAATGCGGGCAAGGTCCGTTGCAACTCGAAATGCAAGGGTGCAGGTGCGCACGCGAAAGACGGCGATACAGATCGCGTGTGCACGCGCCACGGCTTGAACGGCTGCTATCCTGAGCGGCTAGGCTGTTGGGTTGACGGGCGATGGGAACTAAACCCCTCAATCCGCATGCCCGCGCCGCTGCGGGTTGTCAGCGCGGCGATCCTGGCCCGGGGAAACCCAACCCGCATCCTGCTAGCCAAGAGGCAGGACAAAGACCGCTATTCGGGCCGGTGGGAGTGCCCCGGGGGCAAGATAGAGCGGGGTGAGACGCCAGAGTCGGCGCTCAAGCGTGAGGTGTGGGAGGAATTGGGGGTGAGTTGCACAATCAGCGGCAAGATCCCCGGCGGCAAGGTGCGCCTTGATCCGCCGCTTACTGAGGTGCCAATCGATCTCACGTTTTTTGATGTGACGATCATTGGCACTCCGCGCCCGCTGGCATCGTCGGAATTGGTTTGGTACACCTCTGATCAGTTGACACACATTCCGCACATGCCAGCGCAGCGGGCGTGCATGGATGCGCTGCTAGCGGCGATGGGCAATGGTTGATTTCGCCCGCGCGCTCAGAGCGCCACCAAAGCCGCCGCCTGAGGTGCCATGGCCGATCATCGGCGTCAGCGGACACAGGCCAAACAAGATCGGCGGTTATGATCGCAACAATCCTCTGCGCCGTGCGATTCGCGCGCGGTTGCAGAAAGAGATCACTGCACTAGCGAAAAAGCCGCGCCCCGATTTGGGGACGCTGCATGCTCATCATGTTGATAACTACCTGCGTCAGGTATCGTGGCTGCGCCCGCGCCCTGTGAGCGGTCCGCTGCTCATCACCGGGCTAGCGCTGGGAATCGATCAAGACGCAGCGGGCATCTGTGCGCGTGAGGGGATCCAATTTATCGGCGCGATTCCGTTTCCAGGACAAGAAAGCCGATGGCCCGAACCTGCGCAAAAAATCTACAGCAAGATCATCTCAGAGTATGCATGCGGAATTGTGTATGTTTCGCACGATGCGCCCGCAGATCACACGCGAGCATCTGAGATGCTGCACAAGCGCAACGAATGGATTTGCTGCGCTGCGGACGAATTAATCGCCGTCTGGGATGGTACCCACGGCGGTACATCCTCATGCGTGCGATACTGGCGTAAGTTTGGAAAGATGGAAATTCGGATCAATCCGCGGGAGATTGCTGCATGAGCCTCTTCGACGAAATCCTAAGGCCAGCGCTAGAGAAATCGGGCATGTTGACGCCAGACGCGCCAAAAGCGCTAGCAGCCCCGCCTGCACCTGCACCGGCTAAACCAGCATGGGAAAGCTCAGACGCTGCGCAACTGCTGGGCATTGCGCTTGATTGCGCTGTTCCCTTGATGATTCGAGAAATCGTTGCATGGGGTTGGTCTTGGGAGATGATCGAACGCAGGGCGCGGATCTGCGGGCAAGAGGTTGCGTCAAAGGGAGATATCATACAGTACAAAAGCAAGGGCACGGCTGAGGCATTCAACCGCCTTGCTGAGGGTCTTGCATGCCTAGCGTTTGCCCCGGGCGGGGTAACGTTTCTTGGCCGTCACTGGCAAGAGGAGATGAAAACATGGGAATGAAAGCCGAGATCTTCGCCGCAGGTAAATTCAAGCGAGAGATCGCAGACTGCCTAGAATACGGAGAGCTTGCATACACAGAGGCAATTGAGACTCTGCCGACAACCGTTGTTTTCTCAACTCTGTTTCAGTGCGTAACGCATGACACCTCATGCAAGCTAGCGGCGGCTTTTGGAATTGACCCGTGGAATTTTAATCAACACGCCGTCAAGTATGAGCAATGCAACTTTGCGCTACTTGCTGAGGTCATGGAACAGACCAACGGGGAAAGCGAACACGCGAAACAGTGCGCACGTCAGGAGCTAGAACATTTTGAGCGGCTGCACAAAGCCGGTTTCAAGTTTTACTTTCGTCCGAACGGCTAGCGCGCCTCTTGACACCGCCGATGCTGTCAGACAGGTTGAGAGCATGATCGCTGTATCCGTTGCGGTGTGGGCGCTGATTGCGCTGCATTTCATCTGGACACCTCATCCTCGCCGCGTAACTGTGACGCGGGATGAAAACGGCGTGTATCTGGTCTATATCCAAGACAAACACCGATTGAAAATCCATCCTCTACCTGCAAACATTTTTGAGCAGCCAGGAACACCTGCGCTTATCAATTTACTTTGCAAAGGCAGAATGATCGAACTAGGAACGCGTTTCAATGATGGGCGCGAATTCAAAACCGATCTGCCCGATTGGGCCGCACCGCTCATCGGTGCTGAGCTAAAGCGCCTCATGCCGGGGCTGCGCTCATGAGCGCCACATCGCTCACTCAGACGCTGCGACCCTATCAGGCAGAGGGCGTGCATATGCTGCGTCATCAATCGTGGCGCGAAAGAGGCAAGCGCAAGACGCTGCTGGTACTACCAACCGGCGGCGGAAAAACGAGCATCGCCTCATATGTCATCGACAGCGCAGCCAATGCACCCGGCGATCGTCAGCACATCAGTCTATTTTTTGCGCATCGCAAAGAGTTGATTGAGCAAGCGCACGCGCGGCTTTCTCAGTACGGTGTGCAGTCGTCGCTGATGCATGGCAAGACCACTTGCAGCAAGTGTGGGCGCTCATGGGTGCCATCGGTGGGAAAAGAGCGCTGTGCAAAGTGCGGGCATAACCAGATTGAGGAAGACCTAGAAAACCCGGTGCAGGTCTCCTCTGTGCAGTTGCTCAACCGCAGGCTTGAGCGGCTGATTGCATGGGCCACAAACCGCCGCGTGCTTGTTTTTATCGATGAGGCACACCGCGTCTCTGCTGATACCTATCTGGCGGTCATTGAGACTCTAAAGAGCGTGGCGAAATCCGTTATCGTGGTAGGGCTGACGGCCACGCCGTACCGTCTCGACGGGCAGGGGCTTGATGATGTCTTTGAGGACATTGTTGAGGTAACGACCCCATCTTTCCTGTTCGACAATGGGCAATGTCCCACGTGCAAGACGCAGCGGGCGCGGGGTGAGGTGTGCTGCGGTGCTCTTGTGCGGTCCTACTTGATGCGCCCGACTATGTACGGCATCGCGTCGCCGTCAATGAAAGGTGTTCACAAGTCGGGCGGCGAATTCAACATTGCCGAAACCGCAGAGCGCATGAACAAAGTGAGGTTGGTTGCCGATATTGTCGAGACATGGAAAAAGTACGCTGAGGGTCTTAGCACTGTAGACTTTGGCGTCAACGTTGCGCACAGCAAGGCTATTGCGCAGGCGTTCATTGATGCCGGGGTACCGTGGGCGCACCTTGACGGGGAAACGAGCGCAGATGAGCGCGCAGACGTGCTAGCGCGGGTGAGCATCGGCGATTACATCGGTGTGAGCAACTGCGGTCTGTTTCAAGAGGGATGGGATCCTGAGAGTGACTACAAGCGGGTACTAGACAACCCTCAAAAATACTGGAAGGGTAAATCTTATCCGCCGCCTTATCGCCCTCTGTCTGTGTTGATTGACGCGTGCCCTACTGCATCGATGGGGCGCTACTTTCAGCAGCTAGGCCGCATCTTTCGCAGCCATCCGAGCAAGACGCAGGCGATCTATCTAGGTCACGCTGGCAACGTAGAACCGCCGCCCGATGGGCGCGGGCATGGGTTTCCAGATCAGCACCATAGCTTTGACCTGTCAGGCTACAAGCGCAAGCGTGAGGATGGGCACGTGGTAGAGCGTGCGCCTACAGACATCGCGCGGTGTACGTCGTGCCTTGCTGTCTGGCCCGCTGGCACTGCAATTTGCTTGCAGTGCGGAACGGTGATCAGCCGTCAGCGCAACATCATCACAATCAACGGTGAGCTTGAGCAGTTAACCCCTCTACCCGGTGCGCAGCGACCGGCAACCCCTGCAGAACGTGAGGCGGCTTATATCGCGCTCATGGCAGAGGCGCGCAGCAAGAATCAACGCCCGTACTTTGCCGACGACAACTACAAGTCAAAGTTTGGGCAAGAGCCAACGATTGCGATGAAAAACCGCGTCTACCCGCAATTCGGATACGCGTCTTACCTGCGGCGATGAGGTGCAACGATGATTCAGGTGTGGCGAATTTTTGAGTCAAATCCAGATGCCTGCATGGGTCAATCGCCAGGTACGGATCACGGTCTTGTATCTGGTACGCAAGATCAGGTAGACGCATATCTAAAAGACAAAGGAAAGTATTTCACCGCAACGCCAGTAAAAATTACAGCGTTGCCATCATGTCAAGAGCAGATCATTGAACGCGAGATTAGATCTGATTTTGTTGAGGGATCACGTTTTGCAGGTTCGGATCTGCAAGCGCTGCGCATGTTAGGTTGACTACCACCAAAGCCTCAGCGTCATCAGGTCTTCCAGCCTCAGCCCCAAGACCTTAGCGCATGCTTTGAGACCTCGCACGCGGCGCATATCGGCAAAATCTGGAATCTGCGCAAACGCAGCAAGCGCGCGTGTCTGTTCTGTATTCAGGTCAGAGCGTCGGCAAAACTCCCAAAAATGCCACGGGTCTGCGATGGCGCCGATGAGACACTTGGCGGCAATCTCCCGCTCTTGCTTTGTTGCCGGTGCGCGCGTTGAGAACCTGATGTAACGTCCGCCGGGCAAGCGCCGGGGCGGTCCGTAGTCTTGCTTTAGCGGCTTGCGGTGCCCCGTGAGGTACTGAGCGCAACTCATGTGCTCAGCGTCAGCGGCGCGGATGACAGCGTAGGCATACTCGATTTGCTCGCTATCGCGCGGCACGGGAAAGCAGTGTGAGGCAATGACGCGAGCAAGCGCCTCTGTATCGTGGTATGCGGGGTTGCTCTCGGAGAGGACTAGCGCCCGCGGCGGAGTGCGATCCTCAGGGATTACAGAGGGCGATGAGGCGTTGCCAGTTGAAGTTTCCGCCCGGATCGGTATCTCCGTTGCGGTTGCATCTTGCGAGCGGGTTGACATCGTAGTGGCCTAGCACGTGCTGTCTGTTAAGGGGAATGCCGTACCGTGCCGCCTGCGTCCTCAGGTACGCTGCTAGGCTTTCATACTGCGCATCGGTGAAACATTCCGGCGGTATGTGATGCGATGCAAGGCACTCAATCCCGATGCTGCGCGCGTTTGGGCGCGCACCGGTAATCAGGTCTTGAGGTGAGCGCGCACTGAAACCCCAACGCGCATCCCACGTTTCATAGCCAGAGTAGTCTTGATCCTGCTTTGTGTAAACGTCTCCCTTGCCTCTGACGTACCGCCGCCACGTTCCATCTTTGTACCGCAGCGCAGGAACAGAATCGCTTTTGTATCCGCAGTGATACGCAATGCGATCCGTAGGCACGTATTCAAAGATCACGCCGTCAAGATCGATCATTGCATGCGGAGAAATGCCGCCGCGTGAGTAGTACCGGTGTACCGCCTCACCGTCTGTATCTCCCGTTGTGTGAATGACAAAGCAATTGGGCGGCGCACTCCGCGCAGGCTTTGTGCTTGTTTCAATCACAGCAACCGGGATTGGCTCTTCCTCACTCTCCCTCATCGCCGCATATCCGCTGGCCACATCTCTGAAGGAATCGGCGTGTTGGGCAAATCAAGCAGCAAGGTCCCGTCGGATGTCCTGCCGTTGATAGGGTCGCATACCACGTGTACGTGCTCAGCGGCATTTGCCGCAATGCCCATCAATTCCTGATGATTTGCATCGCACGGCTTGGATGCAGCAAGCGTTTTGTCCGCTTGTGTTTTTGCGTTCTCTGCGTTTTTGCAAACCGTAGCTGCATAGCACGCGCGGCGGTCACGCTTGCACATCGCAGCAAGCGTGTTTCTGTCTTTTGTGCAAGCGCTGAGCGCAAGCGCCATGATGAGCAGCGCTGCCACAGAACCGGTTGCCGCCGCCGGTGCAGGTGCCTCAAGCACAGGCGCCGGTGCAGGTAGCGTTGCAGCGGATGCAGCCTCAGCGACCTTGCGCGCTTGCTCAAGCTCTAGCCGCTGCGTCACCTCAGATGCAGCCTCAGCGCCTAGCAGCGTGAGCAAAGACGACGTGACCCCTTGCACCTGCGGATCGTCATTCCCGTACAAATCTACCAGACCGCTAATCGTTTTCACGACTGCGCCGAGTAGTTCACCGCCGATTTCAAGGCCAGTTGCCAGCGTAAGATCTGCCATGGGGATTTCCTCAGTGCGTTGCAGGCCCGGGAGTGCCCGCGGGCCGCTCAGGTGCGCCTAGCTGGCCCGTGCGGGCTAGCGTGTTGCACGCCTTGGGTAACTTGTCCGCTGCCAGGTTGACCCCACGCCCTAGCGCCGTGACAAAGATGCAGGCGTGCCCTAGAGAGGTTGTCATCTCAGGCGGGAGATGAGCACCAAGCGTATCAATCGTCTGTAGCATGCCGATAACAGCGCCGGTGCTGTATGCGGCTGCCTCAACGATGCTCGCGGTTCTATCTGCGCGCCGCGTGCTTTCCGCTGCGGTTGCGATTGCAAAGACAGACGCACGCGCCGCCTTGATGACGTTTACGCCATTGTCCCATGGGCGCATCTGTTCGGTGTAGTACGCAACCGCCGCAGCCCCACCCTTTTCTTTTGCAAGTGCGGCATAAGCGGGTGAGCCATACACCTGCGCTGCATGCGTTCGGTAAAGCGGCGCGTAGATATCATCGCTGCGCTTTACCACGGTCCCCAAGATCTGAGCGGTGCTGCCAGCCACGCGCGATCCGGTGCCTGCGCAGCCAGAGGTCAGAATGGCTACGGCCATCAATGAGCGCAGCAGCCTCATTCTTTCACCGGCAAAGCTGCAGGGATGCTCTCGGATGGCATCTTGCTGAGCGGCGCCTTGACGCTCCCCATGGTGTCACGCCAGACAGTACCCGCAAGCCATCCCGCGATGTGCAGCAAGCTCCCCTCAGGCGGGCGATAGCTGCGCCCAACGAAAGCGTTGTTCAGGCGATAGAGCGCATAGAGAACGCTAACAACCGCGTATGCCCATGGGGGCAAGTGCAGGTCTTGCAGTGGGAAATCGGCGCTGTTCATTGATGAGCCCTCTCTGCCTGAGAATTGCCAGTCTCAGCGGGTATTAGCTGAGTACGCGCACCTCATACAGAGAATTCATCGTCTCGACTTGCGCAAGGCAAGAATCCTCAACGCGCACCCTCAAGATGGGTCCGCTCTCAAGGATGATGTACGTGGGACGTTCGGGCTTGACGAGAATGAGACGAGGAGAAAGTTTCTCATCGTCAATTTGCAGATTTGGATATTTTGCGTTCAAACGTTCTCTGTCGCCCACAATCTTCTGTTCAAAGATTCCATTGTATTCAATGACGTAATTTTGCATGTCAAAAGTAAATGCGTCGTGCAAAGATGTTGCCGGACGATGAGCGGCGTTGCCTCCTGTCCACGCAGTAATCTTGCGTAGCGCGCCCTCAAAACGCGGACGTGCACCGCCGGTCCGCGTTTGCACCTCTTTGCCGATAGTAGCCGATTGCAAAATACGTACGCGCACGGCAAGCACTAGGATCCCTTGGGACATGACACCCGTGTACGATGAAAGGTCATCAAGGCACGGTACTTTGATAGCCTAGCTGCTCAGAGGCGATGATCATAAACGTGATGCCGCGTATCTCACCCTGCGCAACTTGCACCATGAGGTTTCCGGTGCTGTAGTCTGCGTAGATTGTAACCTTATCGCTCAGATTGCCCGTTCCTAAATCGCGCAACTCAGCGAAGTTCTGCGGAGGATTTAAGCCAGCTTGAGCAATATTTGACGTTGTATCCCAACCCGCAGTCGTTAAAAACAACTCGCCTGCGAGTTGATGCGCATTGCTTGCCGGGTTGGATGGTCCACATTTATATGGCACCGTCGGAGGAATGCCGCCGACAGCGCCTGTGGGAGAAATGGCGCTGATAGTCAACAGCCGATCGCGCCAATCCATGCTTTCGTCAAGGATTACTCTTTGCACCGCAGCATTTGCGTTTACGTTTACGTGACCGTGAATAACGGTCGCGCCTGTGCACCTGCTATTTGTTCCTGAGTACACTGAGCAAGTTGCTGCTCTTGTTTCTGTTATTTGCGAAGAAATGCCGGTTCTGATGCGCATTAGCTACGCTCCTTAAGTTGAGCGGTGCACGAAACAATTCCTCTCATAAATCCGAATGGTTTTTTTATCCACAAATAGCCGTTTGTTGTATCAACATAAACAGCAAAATTGTTGCTCACAAAAAGCAAGCTGCCGCCGGTGCGCGTGTATTTTGTTGTTATGACTGTTTCAAATGGTTCTTTGTTATCATCCTGCTCACCCCATCGAATGTCCCATCCGATATCCCACTGAATCGTAATCCAAATCTGTCTATCTCTCCAGTCAATCGATGCATCAATCTGCCCGCTGAAAGGTGGATTGGTAGCATTGCTGTCGAGAGCAAAAGCAATCTCTCGCGTTTTTATTTGCGGTGTTGGTGTGTCAAGGCCAGCCGCCATGGTGTTTGCGGATCCGCTGCCTCTTTGCGTATACACAGATTCTTGCTGTGCATTCAAAAAGTCAGAGGACACCTCATCCAAAGGCGCAAAAGATGTATGACGACCGGGCATCTTATACCCTCACAACATCGCGATCAACGCGAGACAGCGCATCGTTGCAGAGAAACCCGCGCGCGACGTTTCGAGTAATCGCCGCGCCCACGTGTGCAGGTTTATGACGCTCTACGATCTGTCTCAGCCTTTCGATCTGTCCGACGGTTTGAATTTGAGAAACAGGCACCTCGAATGCGACAGAGAAAATACCCAACGGATCTTGTCCGTTTGCCAGCAGATCGGCGATCGTATTGAACCGATATACTACGTTCCCCTTGCCGCACACGCGTTCTAGGTAGCGTACGGTATCCATGCCACGCCCGCTGCCCTCTCCTAGCCCCTTGCGATCTCCGTTGCGGTCTGCGTACACCTCTGCGCATGCTGCGCGCCGCTGCTCAATGGTATCCGGTTGTCTGCGGATGATCTTGAGGTGCTGTTCCCAATCAGCAAGCAAATCGTCAGGGTGCGAGTCACCCGGGAAAATCTGCTCTGTCAACCTGTCGCAAGCAAGGCTGATTGATGAGATGCCGCGACACACAACCGCAAGTGTGCGGCGGAACGTGCTCACTGGATCCTCAGAAAATCCGCCGTTTCCTGTGAGACGATCCACGAAAGAGATTGCTTTTTCTTGCCGCGTTTCAGCGTCAAAAACGCCATCTCCAAGAGGGAATGGGAATCTCATAGCACAGGAGAATTGCGACGAGATGCGGGCTTACGCGTACGAAAGAGCGCCGCCAAGGCACAGATACCAGATATTACCTACGCCATAGATGCACTCAATAATTCCGCGCAGAGTTTTTACCTGATTGAACGAGATTGACTGTCCGCCCTCTGCGGTAATGGTGAGCGTGTTTAGGTTTGTTGTGAGCAATCCAGTTTCGTCGAAGACGAAACGAAAACGCATACCGGGATACGCTCTGCCGCTTTTGAGTGTGAGCGTGACGGCATCGCTCAAAGCGCCGTTAAAATGCTGCGTATGCGCAGAAACCCACGGGGTAAATTCGATAGTTCCGCTTGCTGCGCTGAGGTCTGTGTATGCGTAGTCTATCTCAGGGTTACGGGCGAGCTTGCGCCCAATTTCGATCGTCTCGCTGTCGGCATCGTTGCGCGCGAAAACAAAAGCGTCATAGCCATTTGCACCTGCTGTCAAAGGCAAGTGCGTTTGCCCGTCTTTGAGCTTGACGCCAGAAATAGCAGCGGTGCAACGTCTGCCGCCTGTCCCATCCTGACGGAAAATGCACGTGACTACCTGCCCCGGCAGGATGTTTGGAATGGTGAAATCTGTGATGTTGCCTGTCAGCGTCACAGACAAATAGCTGCCGTTTGCTGCGTTAAAAACAGGCGTCGGGCTGTAAGGAATGGTTGCTCTTGCATGAGATGTTCTTAGCGCATAGAGACTGTTCCATGGCAAGTCACTTGCACCGATGTTGCCGTGCGCAGAGCTATAGGGCAAGAGGCTGCCGCTATCGCTTGTCATGCGCAGAGCGTTGCGCCCGGTCGGATCGGTGCCGATGCCGCATTGATTGGGCGCAATCTGAAACGTATCATTCGAGATGGTAAACAGCGGAAAGCCGTTTGTGTTTAGAACACTAAGCAATCCGCCTGAACCGATGGATGGATTACCGTCAGAGATGACGAAGCCATTGCGAACCGTGTCTAGTATAACAAGCGTACTTGGTCCTACGCCGTTGTTATAGACTTGCTGTAACGTGCCAGTGCTGCCTGCGGCTGCCAGGTTAAGGGCAAGTTGCGCAGTTGCAATTAGCTCATCACAAACATTGTTCCATTCCGCCGCCGGTACATACTCGACAAAGTTAGGCACGCGTTCTCTATCGACCTTGACTTGACCGATAGATCCGATCTCGCGCGTAGGCGCCGTCAGAGGCATTTTGACTGGCATGTTATGTCCCGTGTCCGATGGTTAGAGAACCGACGACGATCTGCTGCTGTGGATTTGCGCGCACATCAGCATTCGGCAAAACAATTGCAACGTTATTGACACCCGGAACGCTCATTACCGTTTTGTTGATAAGAGCCCGCGTGAGGTTGCACGGCTTTTCGTTCGATACCGCAGGGTAGCGAGAGGGACGGGGGAACGTGTCGCCGGGGCCGAAGTTCTCAAACATGGCCAAGATCGCGTCGCGCACAGGCTCTATGAGGCTTGAGCCAGGACCAATGATGATACCGGCATTTGGCGCCTCATCAAGCGCAGGCGTCACGTTGAAACCGGCTGCGTCAACGCTAGACGTGCGTGCTAAAACGAGCTTGCCGGACGGCAGCGTAATCACAACGCGATTCCCCGGTTGAATGATGTTGACCGGATTTACTGTTGTGTTGATGCGGGTACGCGTGCATCCTGCGGCGGTTTGTATGGTAACGTTGGCGGTTGACCAATCAGCCGCATAACCAGC
>ERZ724522.850-NODE-850-length-18231-cov-13.215944_pt1 | contig 18231 bp, 22 predicted proteins | sample MGYA00376055_ERZ724522 | MGnify/ENA primary metagenome ERZ724522 (study PRJEB28724, sample SAMN07190884) | wastewater metagenome | isolation source: effluent of sewage treatment plant in Hong Hong | place: Hong Kong | collected 2016-03-17 ... | reverse complement strand
TACTTCGTCAGCGCGTTGTAGCGCCACTCGCACTCGATGCCGGCGGATCGGTCGGCGTCAGCGTCTGCAGCCAGGCGTTGATATTCCGCTGCGCACGCGCCGAGTAGGTTTCCGAGCGTGTCGGCTGTCGAGCAGATGCCGGTAGCGTGCTGGCTGGCGGCGGCCCCTGCACCACCACCTGGGCTGGGTCGGAGCAGGTAGGCGATACGCTGGCGCAGGCGGTCAGAGTCGCGCACAGCAGCGTCACGGTCGGCAGCCATCGCGGCCAGGCGTTGTGAGTCTTCATCGGCTTTCCTTTTCTCAACCTCGCGGCGCTCTGCCGCCTCTCGTGCTTGCTGCGCCTGGGCGGCCAGCGCCGCCCGCTGCTGCGCGATCTTCTCCGCGTCCCATGCTGCGCGCACCTCGGCGCGGCCGGCGTCGACGTTGCGAGCGTCGCGGGCGTGCAGCCAGCTCAATGCATGCCAGGTGGCGAAGCCGAGCAGCGCAGAAAACAGCAGGGACTCGGCAGCGATGCGCCATTGAGCTGGGATCAGGTTCAGCGGGTTCATGCGCGCGCCTCGAATAGCTTGCGCTCTGCCGCGCGGCGAGTGACCAGGCCCCCGAGCCGCTGGCCGCCGCCGTACACCCAGCGGTCAAACTCGGCCGCCGCGCCCGCGTAGTCGCCCGCGTTGAGCTTGCGCAGCAGCGTGGAGTCGCGCAGCGCGCCGGCACCGGCGTTGTAGGAGAAATCGGTCAGCGCATCGAATTGGCCCTGAGTCAGCGGCACGCGGACCATGGCGGCGACCTGGCGCCCGAACTCGCCGAGCGTGTGGAGCATGAGTGCGTCGCCACGCTCGCGGGTGATCGGAGCGTCGGCTGGGCGCACCGGGCGGCCGTCCTCATAGAACGTCGAGCCCCACCCGATAGTCCAGCGCCGGGCCGGGCATAGGTACGGCGTCGCCGAGAACCTTTCGGACGCCTGCAGCAGAGCGATGCAATTGCTGGACGGCTGCATGCGTCACCCCGCCGACTGCAGGCATTCGCCGAGCCGGCTGCGCACGACCAGCAGCGCAAAGCCGACCAGGGACATGGACTCGCCTACGCTCGGCATGGGGTGCCCGAGCATTGGCCGCACGATGCCGCCGGCCGACCCGATGGCGAGGCAGCACCAGCCGAGCACCTTCAACCACACCACAGTCCGCGCCCTTGCGCACAGTCCGGGCTCGAATGGGTCTGTGCGTTCGAGCTTGTTCAGCGCCTCGGCGAGCACGATCACGCCGGCTACGAACAGGAGGGTGTAATGGATCATCATGCAGACTCGACTTTGCTGGCCGCGCGCTGGATGGCCGCTCGCAGAATTTGCTGCGCCCCCGCGCCGCACACGAAACACAGGGAGAGCTCAAGGGCCGGATGCACCGGCATGGGGGAAATCAGGGCGGCCAGCGGGACGAGGTAGCCGGCCGTGACAGCCGACGCGAGCGCGACGCCGACCCGCTTGATGCTGGTGCGCACCAGGGCCGCCAGCGTGTCGCCGATGGCCGGCACGCTGTTGAGTAGCGCGATTGCAGCAAGCGCGCCCGCGAAGCCGGCCAGCAGCTCGTCGACGCGCAGCCCGAGCGGGACGCCGAACGCGGACAGAATCGGAACGGCGGCTGCACTAGCCGCGAGAGTGGCAGCCCCGGCCGCCGTGGTGGTCATTGGTTCGGCCATCTGCGCCGCGTCCTTGCTCTATCAGGTCTTGATGATCCAGTTGTCCACCTGGGACGGCTGGGTGTTGTTGTGCGCCCCACCGCCACCGGTGTTCGCGGCAGTTTCAGAGGTCGAAACCGCAAGCCCGGTGCCGGTGGTCAGGCCGACCGACCCGCCGGTCGTTTTCATGATGTAGTAGCTGTTCCCCGACGCATCGAGGTTGTGGGTGTGGGCCGGTATTTGAGCCGTCGTCAGCGTGTGCGTTTCAGCACCGCCAATAGAGCCCAAGCCGGTGCCGGTCACGCCAGAGCCTGCGGCGGTCATGCGGGACGCTGCCGTGCCGCCCATGTCGTCGCGACCCACGGAGACTCGGCCGCGCTTGTCTGGAACGTTGAACGTCGTCGACCCATCGCCCGCGCCGTAAGGGAACGCCTGAACCGTATGGGTGCCAGACTGCGTGCCCGATGTGTTGATCGCCGCCCCGCCCTGGGTTGCGGATAGCTGCCAGGTGTCGATCGCGGCGCTCACCACGTAGTAGTCTGTGTTCGCTGTCAGCCCGGTCGGTAGTGCGCCGGTTGTGAACAGCCGCACGCGCAGGCCGTTGCTCATGCCGTGCGCGGTCTTCGTGAACACGCCGGGCGACGCAATCGTTACCGTGAACGTGCCGACCACCGGACAAAGCGCGTTGTATAGATCGGCGTATGTGGTGCGGCTGACGGCCTGGCCGTATTCCAGAAGCCAGCCGGTGGGGGCCACCATGCCAGCGAACGCGACCTGAGTGCCGGTAGGCACAGCCTGGCCGCCCAAATCAATCACCGAAACCCAGGCGGTGTCGGCCGCGTTCCGCTGTTTAAGCTTCCCGCTCGACGTGTCCGCCCACAGCATGTGAGGCGCCGTCGTCGACGGCGCCGAGCTCCCGCTGTTGCTCGACAGGATGGCGGCCAGCGCGTTGTTGAGGTCGGCGCGGAACGAGGCGCCGTCCGCGTTGGCGATCACGTAGTCATGCTGTGCCATGTTTTGCCGTTATGAAAATTCGTAGACGATGACGCAGCCACCGCCACCATCCCCGCCGAGTAGCAGAGGGCTCGATGCAGAGCCGATGATATACGAACCGCTTCCGCCTGCGCCGTACCCGCCGGCCGGGGCGGCATTTCCGTTGCTGTAGCCGCTCGCCGTGATTACCGCGCCGCGTGCGCCAGGCCCCATAGGGCTATCCGCGCCGTCGCCGGCTACTCCGAGCGTCGACGAGAAAACGAATCCGGGCTTGCCTCGCCGTCGCTCGATTGACGCGAGCGGGATCACGCCGGAATCGAGAGAAATCGACACGCCAGGCGCGCCACCGCCAGAAATTACGGGCAGCGGCGATGTGGCGACCTGATACCCCCCGTACCCGCCGCCACAAAAGACAAGCGAGCCGAATTTTGACGGTTTGCCGAGGCCGATATTGCCGAACCCGCCGCCGCCGACGATAACCGGCACCGATTGAAATCCGCTTGTTATGATGGCTTTGCAATAGGCGCCAGACATTCCGCCGGCGCCGGCTATATGACAGGTCGCACTACCCGCCGCCCCAGCCCGCACGCCAGGGCCGCCGCCACCCTGCACCTCCACGATCACGTATTCGGTTTCGGGCTGCGCGGTAAACGTGATTGAAAGCTGCCCGCCTACCGGGGCGCCGTCGAATTTCGTGATTTTGGTAAGGGCGCCGCCGAGGCCGAGCGCCTGCGCCGCATACAGCCACGACGAGTCAAGTGAGTCGCGCATGCGAAGTTTGCCCGCGCTGGTGTCGGCCCACTTCGCGAACGGTGCCGTAACCGTCGGCGCCGACGGCCCGCTGTTGGCCGTCAAAATGGCGGTCAGCGCGGCATTCATGTCGCTGCGCACGGTCGAGCCGTTTGCGTTGCTCACGTTGTAGTCGTGCTGTGCCATTTACGCGTACTCGTAGACGATGACGCAGCCGCCTGCGCCGTTGCCGGATTTCGTCGGCAGCGTGGTCGTGCCCATGCAAGCCGATCCGCCGCCTCCTGCCCCGTAGCCACCCGATGCCGCGTCGTTTCCGCTCATCGCTCCGGTGCCCCCGTACACCGGCACGCCGCCACCCCCCGAGCCGAGCCGGCTATTCGCGCCGGCCCCGCCCATGCCGATATTGTTCGCGAACGCGATTCCGGCGCCGCCGAAAGCCCGGTCGAACTGCTCGATGACGGTGCACCCGCTGGTGGTGATCCCGCTCGCCGTGCTGCCGACGCTCGACACGACGGGGAACGTGCCTGCCGTGGCAGCCGTCCCGGGGTCGGCACCGCCCGAGCACGACACGAACGACCCGAACGACGAGGCGATGCCCGCGAGTTGAGCGTTATTGGAGCCGTTGCCGCCGCCGCCCACCGAAACCGCCACCGACGAGAACCCCGTCGTAATAAGCGCCTTGCAGTACGCGCCGGCCTGCCCGCCCCCGCACGCTCGCGCGTTCGCCGCGCTGGCCGCCGTGCTGACCTGCTGCCCGGCGGCGCCCCCGGCCTGCACCTCGACCACCAGAAACTGCGTGTCGGTCTGCGGGGTGAAAGTCGCGCTTAGGGTGCCAGCCAGGGCCGCGCCGTCGTACTTTGTGACCTTGATGAGACGGCCGGTGGCGCCGAGCGCGATGGGAACGGTGGCCCAGCTCGCGTCGGCCGCGTCGCGCATCTTCAGCTTACCGGCCGTGGTGTCGAACCAAAGCATGAACGGCGCGGTGACGGTGGGTGCCGACGGCCCGCTGTTGCTCGACAGAATGGCGGACAGCGCGTTGTTGAGGTCGCCGCGCACGGCCGCGCCGCCGCCGTTTGCTAGGTTGTAGTCGTGCTGGCTCATACCTTGTAACCGAAGCCTTTCGCGATCCAGTCCATCGTTTTCGCAATGGGCGTGCCGCCTGAGTTGAAGAACTGCACAAAGAACCCGGACGCCGATTTGCCGCTCAGGTTGTAGTAGTCGCCCGTCGCCATGCTGTCGGCCGTAATCGCGATGGCGGGCGTCGAGTAGAACGGCGCCGAGAAAGTGACCTCCAGGCCCGATGTTCCGACGCTCACGAGGTTGTCGCCCTCAACACGGTCGGGCACGTCGATGGTGATCGCCAGGCGCGAAAACGCCACCTGCTGAGTCGGCAGCGGGCCGCGCGCCACGTCCATACGGAACCGATAGGCGCGGGCCAGGTAGTCGCCCACGGTGAACAGCTTCCAAGCAGACCAGCTCGGGGCCAGCGTCGGGTCGTCGTTGGTCGTGCTGATGTATAGCCGCACGTCGGCGCTATCGCCGGCCAGCGTTCCGTCTACGTCCGTCACCGCGTCGACGCTCGCCCACCCGTCGACCACGTTGCTCGTGTCGTAGCTCAAGACGCCAATGTCGGCCGTCACCCGGCACGAGTACACCGCGCCGGTGTCAATCGGGGCCGACCACTCGTAGCTGCCCGACGCGACGGTGCCACCGTCAATCGAGGCGGCCGCGTCAAAGTCGGCAATGTCGTCCCATGTGCTGCTCGACGCTAGCACAAGCTGCGAGCCGGAAATCTCCATCCCGGTTTTCGCGCCAGCAAAGCCGGGCGCTTGGTCGCTCGTCACCACCACGTTGTAGTTCAGGATCGCGGGCGCATCCGTGACCACGGCGGTGGCGTTCACCGACACGCTGCCGCTGGTGTCTTCGAACTTCGCAAGGTAGGTGCCAGCGAGCAGGGGCACCGCGCCGCTGGTCGCGCTGCCGCTGAATTCAGCGATGGGCACCGAGGTCGACCACTTGGCGCCCGCCATTGCGGTGCTGTGCCGCACCAGTAGCCGGCCGCCGAGCCGCACGTCGAGGTCGGTCGCGAGCGCCCAGGAAAGCAGGCCGCTTCCGGTCTGCACCTGCAGGCGAAGGTCTTGCACGTCGGCCGGCGGTGCAGTCTTGCCGATCACCGAGCCGGTGAACCGCAGCGGCGCCGATAGCATGCTCACGGCGTTGATGGCGCGAACCGTGACCGCGTAGCTCCCTGGCTGCGCGTCCTGAAGCGTGACGCTGTTAACCCGCGTCTCGGGCAGCTCCACAACGTTGTTGCTGTCGCGCTGGTAGCTCACGCGGTAGCCGACGGCGTTCGATGATGCGTCCCACGAGAAAACGGCCATCGTTTTCAAATCGGTCGCGGCTTCGTAGAGGTATTCGCTGACGGCGCCATTCGTGGGCGCGTCCGGCCGGCTCGTGATGACGCTGATGCTGCGCGGGTCTAGCGCGATTTCTTGCTCCACCGCCGCGTACTTGTCGGGTGCGTGGGCCAGGGCTGTGATTTCGAACTCGGCCGCCGAATTCTCCGTGACCGAAATAACCCGGAATAGCTGCGCCTGAACGGTGGTGCCGGCGAGAATCCAAAGGCTGCCGGTAGCTGGCGCCTCGGCGAAAGCAGGCGAAACCGTGAGCGACGAAACCGTGCCCGCCGCCGTGGTGACGGTGCTTTCCTGCACGGTTCCGTCAGCCTTGAGCGTGCTCAGCGTGTAGGTTTCGCCGGCGGCGAGCGTGACGGGGGCGTCCAGCGTTGCGGTGGTGGTTGTCGCCGCAGCCAGGCGCCCGCCCATGCGAACGCCTGCCCGGGCCGGGTCTGCGATTTTGATGACCTGGCCGGGTCGGCATAGGTTTCCATCGAGCCCGGTTTTGAAGTTGACGACCTCGGACTGCAGCCGCTCGGTGAACAGTAGCCAGCGCCCGACGCGGTTCGCCTGGCCGCGCGAGGTGCAGCCGAACGCCGCCACCTCGGTAGGCACCACGCCGTAGCGCGCGATGCCGTCGCGGTCCTCGACGTACTCGACTTTCTGCCGGTAAAGGTCTGTCGGATCGTTCCACGACACCAGCGCGACGGTGTGGCGCGCCTTGCCCGAGCTGCCCTGATACGTGAAAGCCCCGTCGATGACGTTAGCCGGCGTGTAGAGGTAGGCCGCATCGGCGGGCGAGTCCTGCACCGCGATGATCGAGGCCGACGACCAATAGACCAGGCCCCGGAAAATCGAGGCCATGTCGTTGATGACCTTGAACGCCTCGGCGCGGGTCTGCAGGTAGAGGTTGCAGGTAAATCGCGGCTCCGTGTCGCCCGTACCGTCAGGCACCAGCTCGTCGCAGTATTTCGCGATGGTGTAGAGCGACCACTTATCGACCTGAACCTCCGGGATGAACTCGCCCAGGCCGTAGCGGGTGTTCGTGAGCAAGTCGTAGAAGCACCACGCGGGGTTGTCCGTCCACGCGATTTGAAATGTGCCATCCCACGCCCCGGTGTACGTGCGCGTCGCCGGGTCGTAGTTGCTCGGAACTTTGACCTTGAGCCCGCGCAGGTGGTAGCCGCGCCGGGGGATGTTGCTGAACTGCGACGAGTCGAGCGACATGGCCACGTAGGCGCTGTTCGGGTAGCGCAGCTTCGAGTCCACCACCTCGTTCGTCATATCCACAAACGTTTTGTTCTGCAGGTAGCTGGTCGTGCTGTCCGGCACGGTGCGCCGCACGCGAATGTCCCACGGCCCCGAGCCTGTGAGCGGGATGCGGACGGTGCGCTGGTAGCGGGTGGTGGTCTTGCCCTGAATCAGCAGCGTGTAGCTGGGCTCGCCGACGGTTCCGGCCATGGAAAGCGTGCCGTAGGAGGTCAGCAGCACGGATCGGAACTCATAGGCGCCGCTCGGCAGGCTCAGGCTCACGTAGTCGCTGCCCTTGCCTGAGCTCAGGAAGCTGCTGCCATGCTTTACCGTGCGCGTGCCGTAGGTCGTCCACGAACCAGCGCCGACGAGGCGGTATTGCAGCGAGTAGCTGGCCGACTGCAGGCCGTGCGGCGTGCTGGGCGGCGTCCAGTATGTCGTGATGCCAAAATGCGTCCCGGCCGTAGCGCCCGAGGTGAGCACCGATCCCGTCCACGTCAGTGCGGCGGCCTCCGAAAACGCGGGCTGCGTCACGTACCCGCCTCCGTTCGATTGCAGGTCGAACTGCAGGCCGACAAACGTGCCCACGGTGTCGCCGGTGGTCACGTCTTGGTAGAGCAGAGACGGGATGCCGACGGTGATTTCCACCGCGTCGACGTTAGGGTTCGTGAACGTGCGCACCACCGGCGCGCTCGCCTTTACCTCGATGCCGACCACGGTGGTGCTTTCGACCGACGAGAACCCAGGCACATGGGTCTGCGCCTGCGTGCCCTGGCGCGTGTGCACCACCACGCCGGAAAAGTTGAACGACCCGTTTTCGGCCTGCAGCGGCGTGTCGTCGAGGTAGATGGATTTAAGCCCGTCCACCAGGCCGACGATTTCGCCCTCGCTTACGAGGTCGACCACGCGGGCGTAGGCGCGCGAGCGTATAGAGTCGGGGGCCTCGACAGGCGTGCGCTGCGAGTCGCTACTGCCGCCGCCGGCGCCACGTATCACTGCCATGGCGGTATTTCCTTGGCGACCATGCCGGCCGAAATAACGGCCGAGCCGACGACCATTTCGCCGTAGAGCACCGGCACCGGGTTACCCTGCGCGGTCGTATTCGCTGCGCCGTTGAAGATGTAGGACGGCTTGTTGTCAGACTGTGTGCCAGCCTGATTCTTTGGCGTTGGCGTGAGTAGCTGCGACACGCCGCCGAGAGCCAGCGCCGCGCCGATCTGCACAAGCCACGCCTGACCGAAGTATGTGCCGACAACCATGAGCACGACGCCGACGATGGTTTGCAGTAGGCCTTTTTTCGCGCCGGCCAGCGCGGGCGCGATGCGGATCACCTCACCGCCGCCTGCGGGCATGGTCAGGTCGTCCTCGCCGATATTCTCGCGTCCGACCCATACGTGGTAGCCGGGCTCGCTGTGCTCACGCAGGTGCTTTGCGAAGCCGGGGATATTGGCGGACAGGGCGCGCACGGCCTCGGCAGCCGTTGCGACGGCGAGGCGGTGCACCCGGCCGAACTTTTTAGCCAGCACCCCGTACAGCCGCACCTCGCGGGTCGTATCGAAGGACATGGGTCGTTACGTGTTGATAGTAGCCGCCCCACACGTCACGCGACGAGAGGCGGCCGTATAGGTGATGCAGAATCATACCGTCGCCGAGATACACCGCAGCATGATTCGGCACCGGGCTCTGAATCTGCATCAAAAGCACGTCGCCGTGAGACACCTCGGCCCGGTTGACGGCTCGAAAACCTGCGACCGGGAACCCCTCGACGTAGATGTTCTCCCCGCGCTCCCACCACACGTCGGTGCGGTCGAAGTCCAGCAGCTCGACGCCCCGCTCTTGCCGGTACCAATCGCGCACCAGCGTGTAGCAGTCGAGCACGCCGTGGTGGAACGCTCGGCCGACCAGCGGGGCGGTGTAGCCGCTCGGCTTGAAGCTGCGCCACACGCCGGCGGGCCACGCCAGGATGTGCCACTCGATACCGGATCGCTCGCAGCCGACCAGATCGGCCTCGCTCGGGTTCGCTCCGCTGGCAGGGTGGCTATGGAATACGCCGACGACCTCGCCGAAATCCTCTGCCGCAGCGTAGTCGCGCGGGTCGACGACGAACTGCTCGTTCGTCTCGGCGATGTTGCGGCACGGCCAGTAGCGGGCGCGGCCCTTGACGACCACGACCAGGCCGCACGCCTCGCGCGGGTACTCTGCGCGCGCGTGTTCGGTTGCCGCTTCTCGCCAGTCGCTCATCGCGTGAGGCCTGCGGCCGGGAAGCCGCCGTAAGGCAGCGGGTTGTTTGCGCCGAACCGCGCCTGACACGATGACAGACGCTTGCCGCACACGTCCAGCGCCGAGCTGCCCACCGGCGCGTCGTTCGCGTCGAAATAGCTCGCGCCGGTGTAGCCGCACTCGCCGCCACGGTAGCGCCAGGTGCACACGTTTTGCACGATGTACCGGCGCGGCAGTTGCATGCCGGCCACGTCGAACGAGGCGGCCAGCTCCCACTCGACGAACACCTTATTCTCGGCGCTCTTGCGGTCGACAATGAAAACATCATCGGGCAGTGCGGCGGACGGGTCGGCCGTTGGGTTGACGCCGCCGGGGAAATTGGCTGCGTCGAGGAACTTCACCAGCGTGCGTTTGCGCGTGAACTTCGCGCCGATCATGTCGTCGAGGTCGCGCACCAGAGCGCCGATAAGACCGTTCACGTTTGCCACGCGGACGGTCGGGCGCGGTATTTGACCTTTGCCGGTCACCTCGTAGCCCTTCACCTCAATCGGGAATGGCTGGTACGTGTTGCCCTGCCACACGACGGCGGTCTGCAGCGAGTTGGTGCCTGCGTGCAGCCGCGTGACGGTGCCGCCCAGCGCCGTGCTGTCGATTTCGAATAGCTCGACCATCGCGCCGGGCGCGAGTTTGTGGATTTCTGCTTGGATCGTCACAGGTCAAACACCTGCTGGAAAACCGCCGTGACCGTGTGCGTGGCGTTGTTGTCCGGTGTGTAGCCCCACTCGGGGCAGATAAACTTGCCGGCGGTGCCGGCCGGGCTCGTCCAGTCGAACGCCTCGACGCCGTTGCGAGCCTCCAGGAAATTCAGGATCGTGTCCCGCTCGCTTGTCGTGCGCGCCGAAAACGATAGCTGCCACGCCTCGGCCTGCGTGTTGATGCCATCGGCCATCCGCTGCGTGTAGCCGTCGCCGAACGACGCCAGGCGCACGCGCGGCTTGACCGATAGCGGAGACTTGTAATCGGGGGCGGTGGTGAAAGTTGCCATGGTTTACGCCGCCAACAGTCCGCCGGGGCGGCGCTGCTTGATAAGCTCCGACCGGACGGCCGACGTGATCGCGCGCGCGAGTGCTTCGCCGTTTTTGCCGTTCACGTCGTCCGCCTGCGCCTCGCCGTTGTTCGTGATGTTGATGCTGCCGATGCTAACACCACCGCCGCCGGTGCCCCCGGCCATTGCCACGCCGAGCTTTCCATCGCGACCGCGCTTGAGCGGCATGATGGCCTCGGGGCCTGCCTCGCCCATGATCCCGTCCCGCACCTGGCCGCCGGCCGCGAACTTGAACGCCGTCGGGCTCGATACCACGCCGCCCTGCGCGAACGCCTGCGCGCCCGCGCCGAATGTGCCGCCGTTGGCGTAGCCCATAGCCGACATGCCGGCTTTCACTGCGTTAAAAATGGCCTGCTTGGCGATCATTTGAGCCAGGTCGGCGAGCACGCTGCGCGCGAAGTCTTTGAAATTGAGCTTCCCTGTTGTGACGAAATTCGCCAGGGCGTCGCCGGCCTTGTCGAACGCTCCGACAATACCGTCGCGGATCAGTTGCCCGGTCGACTTCGCTTTTTCAGCCACGTCGTTCAGCCCTTGCAGCATGCCGTTTAACGGGTTCGCCTCGGCTGCATCCTTCCGTTCGAAAGCCGCGCGGCGCGAGGCCATGAGCTTTTCATACAGCTCCGTGCCTTTCTTGATACCCTTGTTTTCAAGCTCCTGCGATGCGGCGGCCAGCGCGCGACCTTCCGCGTTCAAAGCCAGCGCCGCCGTGTTCGCGTCGATTTGCTTGGTCTGGTTCTCGAATTCGAGGCCGACCTTCGCCTGGCGCAGCGCCTCGGCGTAGGTGTCCACCGCGTCGGCCTGCATGATGAGCTGCAGCTTCTGCTTCTCGGTGAGGTCTTTCAGCTTGCCCTGCTCGACCTCGAAGCGGATCGTCGCGCCTTTCGCGCTGTCGATCTTCTCACTGTACTGCTGGATGTGCTGCACCTGCCATTGCAACTTAGCGGCCTCGGCCCCGAGGCTGTTCAGGTTGTCGCCGAACGGGTCGGACTTGCTGCCCTGCTGCAGCGTCGGCGTGCGGCTGACGTATCCCTTGAGGCTCTTTTTCGTCTCCGGTGCCGGCGGGTTCTTTTCGGCCTCGTCGGTGGCCGCGAAATTCTTGAGCAGCGAGTCGGTGTAGGGCGTCAGCGAGCCGCCCCAGCGCTCGTTTGTGCGCTTCTCCATTTCGGCCTCGAACGCCTTGCGCTCGGCCCAAATCTTGCGAACGTCGCCGAAATCCATGTTCTTCAACGCGGACGGCAGCGACGCGGCGAGCTTGGTCAGCGTGACGAGGCTATCAAACGCATCCTTGAATGCGTCGACCACCTCCATGATGACCTTGACCAGGATGCTCATATCGTCGAGGAACGCGGCGGCCAGCTTGGCGGCGCCCCGGAAAAACTCTTTCATCGACCCATCGGCGGCGAGCTTTTTCGCGGCGTCTTTCACGCCGTTCGTGCCGCTTGCCGCGTCGATTAGCACCTTCACGAAATCGTTCGCGACGGGAAGCACGACGTTGCTAATGACGCGGTACAAATCCTGCTTCGCGGCGGTCAGCCTGCGCGTGTTACGCTCGTATTCTTCAGCCTGCTCGGCCTGCTCCTTCGTTACCTTCGAAATCTGTGGCCCGATTTCTAGGTAGTCCTTCATGAACGGCAAAAGCTGGGCGCCGCTCTTGCCGAAAAGATCCATCGCAATCGCGGCCTTGCCGCCGCCGTCCTCGAACTCGCCGAGGGCCTTCGCGATCTTGTCGAAAGCGTCCGCCGGGTCGAGCGTGCGGAGCTCCTTGATGTTGAGGCCGAGCGCGTCCAGCGCGTGCGCTGCGCCCTTCGCCTCGTCGTCGCTGCCCGCGAGGGCCTTGTTCATCTTCGTGATGCCGGCCTCGATTTGCCCGAAGTCGTCGCCGGTGATCTTCGACGCCTGCACGATGGCGCCGATCTTGTCGATGCTGCTGCCCGTTACCTCGGACGCCTCCTTGACCTTGAGGATAGACTCGACGACGCCATCGAATTTGTCCTTCAGCACGGAAATGCTCAGGCCAGCGCCGAGCCCTGCCATTGCCAGGCCGGCAGTGCGCGCAATGCCGGGCAGCGAGCTCACGCCGGTGTTCAGCTTGTCGACGCCCTTGTTCAGATTGTCGACGGCAGCCTGGCCGACCACGCCGGCGGCAATTTTGAAATTCGCCGAAATGTCCATGCTCATGCGTCAATCCTTCAGGGCGTTGAGGGCGGCCACCTCCATGATCTGCAGGCCGGCAAAAATCTTGCCTTCAGGGTCGGCCACGCCGAGGCGTCGCATAACCACGTCGGCCGCATTGTAGTCGAGCCCCACCGGGTGCCCCATGCCGGCGAACCGCCATTGCGTCTGCACGCGCAGGAACAGGTCGACGGTCGGCCAGCACTCGGGCAGCACCTCGAATTCCTCGGCCGGCGATGCATCCTGCAGCGATGCGAGCATTTCAGGAGGGGCGCCCACCGCGCGAAGGTCGTCCAGCGCCTCGGTGTTGTCCTCCTTGCCGCCTCGCGCCCAATGCTCGGCGGCCTCGCTCAGTTTTTTCGGACGACCCCGCTGTGCGCGTTCGCGTAGGCGAGCACAATCGCGGCGGCCACGCCGGGCACGTCCAGCACCTGCTCCAACGCCGTCTCGCTGAAAGGCACGTCCTGGCCCTCGTCGCTGATGCCCTTCCAGCCGGCCAGCACCTCGCGGCAAAACGCGCGGTCAGTCAGCTCGCCGCGCTCGATGCGCTCGCGCAGCTCCTGAATCTGCGTGTCGGTCTTGCGCCGGAAAAGCGCGTCGAAGGACTGGCGCTCGTACTTGCCGCCGTCGCCGGCGACTTGCACCTCGACGGGCCAGAAAAACTCGGGGGTCTGCTTGATCTTGAACATTGGTGCCCTTTACGTGCAGGCGATGCTGAATTCGTCGTTGCCCGAGCTGCTCGGGATGTAGTTGACGCCCATTTGCAGCATCTGAACGCCGTCCATGTCGGTGTAGGTCGGTTTCGTAAGCTGCAGGTTTGGCGCGGCCAGCGTGACCTTGTTGCCGGCCACAATGCCGTGCGTGACCGACAGCGCGCCGGTGGTGCTGTTCTTCGCGCGCGTCCACCAGTCCATTGCGGCGACCGTGGTCGCCTCGACGGTAATCGAGCCCTGCGGCTGGCGGTCGGTGAACAGCACCTGCTCGGAGCCGCCGACCAGCGTGCGGTGCACGATGTTGGCCGACAAATCCATGGTCAGCTCGGACATAACGGCCGCGTAGCTGTGCAGCGTGAACGGCGTCGTGTTGATGTTGGTGACGGGCAGCGGGGTCTGAAAAATCGTATACGTCGGCGTCGGCGCGGCCGAGTCGGTCACAGCGTTATAGATGCCGGTCAGGGTAAACTTGAGCACCGGGATCTGCTTGACGCTCATCTGCAGCGAGAAGGTTCCGCGCGCGCCGGTGATCTTGTGGAAAACGCCGTCCACGTTGAAGTAGATCGTCGCGCTTTCGAAGCTGGACGAAATCGGCGCATAGGTCACGCTCGTGCTCGCGACAACAGTTTCGCTGCACCCGCAGGCGCGCAGCAGCACGCCCCAGCCCGGGGCGGTGCCAGCCGCGCCGCTGCCGGCCAGCTCGACCTCGAATTCGAGCATCGCACGGATGCCCGCCGGGATTTGAGGCGAGCGGCCCAGGTACGGGCGGATAAGGTTTCGGTCGACGAAATCTGAATCCTGCGGCGTCAGGTTGAGGTTGCGCACAAGGATGGCGTTCGCGGCGCCGGTTGGCGTCGGGTCGGTACCATACGTGGCTTCGATCTTCGCCAGGACGATCTTCTTACGGGAAAGCAGGGCCATGCCTTACTCCTGCGCAGCCGGGGCCGCAGCGGGTTGCTCTGCCGGCTTCTCGGCCGGGTCTTCGGTGCGCTCGACCAGCGTGCGCTTGCCGGTTTCGGGGTCGAGCAGGTAGCTGCCGCCCTGGCCGGCGTATTCGTCGGTGTGGTTTTCGGTGGTCATGTCGTCAGGCTGTTGCGGTTGTGGCGGTATCGGACGATGTAGCGCATGCGGACGATCAGCGCGGTGCCGTCGGCCTCGTCAAAATCCCAGCTCGTGCCGTCCTCGGTCACGTCGAACGCGAGGCCGCCGAGCGTCGTGTCTGCCATCATCGCAGCGTGCACTGCAGCCACCACCGGGTCGGCCAGGCGGTCGGGCTCGGTGCCACGGTGGTAGACCTGCACCTCGACGTGCAGATCGGCGTCGACCTTGCCGATGGCGTTCTCGCTCGGCTGCTCGTTGTCCGCGAGCACGTTGAGCGCGGGCGCGTCGGACAGGCCGAACTTGTCCGCTCGGCTGCGGTACACCTTCGTGACGCCGGGGATGGCGACCAGCGTGGTCGACTTGAGCCGGGCCAGGATGTTCTCGCGGATCGTGCTCATACGGTGCCCTTGGTCAGCGCGAGCTGCTTCAGCGACCCGTCATCGAGCAGGTGCACGGCGCGCACGGTGTACGTGTCGCCGTCGACCGTCACCACGTCGTCGCGCTTCGCCGTCGGCCATACGTCCACCGGCAGCGTGATCTTGTAATCCTCGCTCAAGGCTTGACCCGAGAGCACGTCGACGGTGGGGGCGTCAAAAAGCACAGAGGCAGGCAGCGGCGATCCGCCGGAGGGCGTGAACGAGGCCGGTACGGCGAAAACCGCCGTATCGAAAAAGACGCTCATGTCCTCGGCGAACGCCACGGCCCTTACTCCTTCGACTGGTCGCCGGCTGCGGCCTTCGCCTCGGCCTCGGCGCGTGCTTGCTCGGCAATCGCGGCGGCTTCAGCCTCGGCCGCCTCGCGCGCCTTGCGCTGGGCCGCCGTTTCCTTCACCTCGGCGGGCAGCTCATCGGCCGAGCCGACGCGCACCAGGGCGGCGCCCTGCTCGTCGGTCGCGGTGAGCGTGTCGCCGTCCTTGTACGGCACCCCGTCGTGCTCGACGGGGGATTTCACCAGCAATTTCATGATGACCCCCCCCTGCCGTTACGCGACGGCGTTGGTGATGAGGTAACCCGAAATCGCCGAAGCGATCACCGGAGCCTCGGCGTGCGTCACCGGGAAAAACTGCGACTTCGCGTTGCGGTCGAAGTAGGGCACCTCGGCGATGGGGTAGCCGTCGAGGTTGTAGGTGTAGCCGTAGGACGGCGTGCCCATGTCGGCCAGGCTCGACGTTTCGGTGTAGGCGATCACCACGTCCTTGCCCCACACGTCGGTAAACGCGGTGCCGGCGTCGTTCGAGTAGATCGCCTCGCCCACTACCACCTGCGCGATGCCGAACAGCGATGCGAGGATTTCCACGGTTGGAACGTCGCGGCCGGTGTACTTCATGCGGTCGATGATCTTCGGGTGCTGGCGCAGCTTCGCGAGCGTGGCCGGCCCCATGACCATGACGTTCGGGCGCTTGCCGGTCGCTGCGCGGATCGCTTCTTTCGCGGCCTCCACGTCCTTGATCGGGTCGCTCACGCCGGTGGTCAGGTCAGACCACTGCGAGGTGCCCGAGAGCGTGGTTTTGTTGCCGCTGCCGTAGTTGGAGGCGTTGCGCGCGAGGTCGGCCTGGGCCTTTTCGAGTCGCAGGTTCAGGATGCTCTGCGGCTTGCGCAGGGCAATCGCGGCGGCGTCGATGGTGTAGCCCTTTTCGGGGGCGGCGGCTTCCTGCTGCACTTCGATGGGCAGGGCGCCTTCCAGGCTGTAGTCGACCAGCGCGAACGCGCTGCCCGAATACCCGAACTGCACGCGGCGGGTGTTTTCGCCAGGCGCACGCTGCGTGTTGTACAGCATGAAATCTTCCCTACCGAACGTCACGATGTTGCCGGCACGAGTGCCGACCGGGACGCGGGGAAAGAGGTTGTAGCCGACCAGCTCGGGCTGCTTGTAGCCCTGGGCTACGCTGGTCAAAACCGGATCAATGATTCGGGTCTGCGAGAGGGTCAATTGTCCCATGATGGTTCCTTTCGATCCGGGTTAGTTGGCGGTCTTGAGCAGCACGCGAACGGCGTCGCCCGCGTTGCTGGTCGCGTTCAGCGCGACGCCGATGATGGTGCCGGTGCCGCCCTGGGTGACAACCTGCGTGACGGTGCTGCCCACCTTCACGTAGTCGCCCGCCGTGATGGCTCCGCCCGCGACGCACAGCGCGACGCCGGCCACCTGAACGGGGCCGTATGCACCGGAGGCGATAGCGGTTTTCGCGATGCCGAGGCAGGAACCGGCAGCCGTAGCGGCGCCGCCGGTCGATGTTACCGGCTGGCCGGCAGCGATAGCCGTCGACGTGGTAATGCCGACGGTGAGCAGATCAACGTAAGTTTCAGCCATGATTAGGCCTCCATTTGTTCAACGGCGCGCACGGCGGCCAGGTAATCGGTGCCCGGATTGGCTTTCATGTACGCTTTCGCCTTCGCGTCGAGCGCGGCGGCGCCTTCGTCCACCTTGTAGCCTGCGGGTGCTTTGTAGCCGGCGGCAGCCTTAGACGTTTGCTGCTCGGTCGCGGCCTGAGCAACAGGCGCGGGTGCGTCGGCTGCGCGCGCTGCGGCGGCTGCGCTGGTCTTGCCGCGCTCGGCTGCGATCACAGCGAGGGCGGCCTCGGCGCCGGTGGTCTTGCCATCCATCGCCAGGGTTTCGATCATCGCCTCGTGCCCATGGAGGGCGGCGGCGCGCACGTCCTTGACGCGCTGCAGCTCTGCGGCGGCGCCTTCGAGCCGGATCAGCGCGGCGGCTTCCGGGTTCTCGGCCGCGAACTTTGCGGCCAGCTCTTGAGCGGTCATTGTGGTAGCTCCATTGTTTGCGGTTTCGACGGGCAGCACCGGCTCGTCACTCGTTGCGGCTGCGCGCGCAGCAGCACCGGCTGCGGGCAGGCCCCCAAGCGCGAACACCGCTTTCGTGCGGCTCGCGAATTTCTGCGGATCGGTCGCCATGCGCTCGACCAGTTGGTCGACCGTGGCAAAGCCATCAATCAGCCCGGCGTCGAGCGCCTGCTGGCCGATGAACACGCGGCCGTCGGCCATGTTGGCGAGCACGTCCTCGACCTTAGCGCCACGGTTCTCGGCCACGGCGTTGACGAACACGCGATAGATTTCGTCCACCTGACCCTGCAGGTAAGCGGCGCCCTCGGCGTCCAGCGGTTTCGAGTCGCTGGCGATGCGCTTGTACTTGCCGGCCGTGATTTCCGTCGTCTGCGTGTTGCCGCGCGGGTTGTAACTGTGCGTCATGACCACGCCGATGCTGCCGATCACGTCCGTTTCGCCGCTGGCGTAGACGGCGTTCGCGGCCGAGCCAGTCCAGTAACCGGCGCTTGACATCATACCTGTTGAAACCGAGGCGGTCGGCTTGACTTCGGACAGGGCGCGGATAGCGGCGGCCAGCGCGGGGATGCCGAACACCGATCCGCCCGGCGTGTCGAAGTTGAGCACCGCGCCGCGCACGCGCGGATCGTTGCGCATGCTCTCGACCTGCTTCGCCGCCATGTCGGCCGAAACGCCGCCGCAGACGCGGGTAAAAATGTTCGCCTTCGGGCTGATCGTGCCCTCGATGGGCAGCACCGCAATGCCGCCCTCGCGCACTTGGTACTGCTGCTGGTCGCTCGCGAGCGGGCGGCCCAGCTTGGCCTCGATGGCCTCAATGTCGATCTTCTCGCCCTTGAGGTGCGTAGCGTAGATCGCCTGCAGCTCCAGCAGCTTTTCGGGCATCACGGCCCAGGGCGAGGTCAGCAGGTCGGTGAGTTTCATGGTTGCGGGTAGTGTATCCGGGCGCGTTGTCTCACGGCCGCGCAAGGTTGCGAAAATCTGCGCCGACTATTGCGGGCGGATCGCGTCGATTATGGCTTTGTCCGGCTGCCAGATCGCCAGCAGTTCGGGGTATGTGAAAGGGTCGG
>ERZ724522.849-NODE-849-length-18233-cov-4.924964_pt1 | contig 18233 bp, 24 predicted proteins | sample MGYA00376055_ERZ724522 | MGnify/ENA primary metagenome ERZ724522 (study PRJEB28724, sample SAMN07190884) | wastewater metagenome | isolation source: effluent of sewage treatment plant in Hong Hong | place: Hong Kong | collected 2016-03-17 ... | reverse complement strand
TGGACGGTACAATTACATTCCTCGGTCAATCCGTCCTTTGAAGTACCAAGTGCCTTGCCAAACGCCTCGAGCATCTACTGAGCCAGAACCACCAGCCCACTTAACTCCTGAGATTGTATATTCAACACGATCATCTACCGTGTTATACAATTCCATAGTCAACTCAGGTTGAGTCATGATGTCTCGAATGTTATTTGGTGAAATACCAATTTGAGTTGTTGCGTTACCATCGATTTTGAACATTGAACAACTGAATGACACTTTATGGGCAGTCTCAGCGTGTTCCGCAACTTCCAATTGATCGAGAACATCGATATCAGTAAGTTCGTTAGTTTCGTCGATGTTTACACCACCTACGTATCCAACTTTTACACCATTAATCTTAAGAGCAGCTTTACTACCCGTCAATACTTTAGACATACTTATTCTCCTTTAGCCTCTAAATAACTTTTTACTTCTTCAAAAACGCTAGTTTGAGTCATCAAATTATTACGTTCTGAAAAATTCATTGCATGTTCTTTACCCATTGCGTCTTCAAACACGAACTCTTGAAGAGCCATGTCTAAAGACTTCAATACTAACTGAGTTCCAGGCATAACCGTTTTAATCACATCTTTGAACTTGTCATTGACTCGTTCATTTTGAGAACTTCCACGGTAAAAAGCGTCATCAATTGCATCTGCCTTTTCAATCTCGCTAGTCTGATACCTAAGAGGCCTCATAACTGTGAGAGGTTCTCGATTCCGTAGCTTATACTCAAGTAGTGCAACCATGGCTGGCATAGCTTTTTGTAAGTAAGCCTGAGCCTCTTCTTGCTCGGCTTTCATGGCATTGGCTTTTTGGAGTAGTTCTTTAAATGAACCATACGTTCCAGGAGATCGGTTAGCTGAGGCAATTTTAGGAGGACCCCATGTTACTTTTTTACTCATGGGTTTATTTTACCTTCTTAGGTTGGTAATATTTAACCACAGGAGGGTCTAGAATGACCTGGTACGAGTGCCTTACAGAAGAGTTTAGATTACCAATGGATTCGTACACCGTGAATGATAGGGCCGCGTGTACATGTCCTAAGTGCCAAAGTGTAGACATGGTAAGGATTAACCATCTTAAGCATAAGGTCAAGACTCTAGGTTATTATGAGTGCTCTAAGTGTAGAAAGCGAGCCTCCGCTCTAGTAGCTAGAGCTAAATTCAAAGAGAAGCATGGAGATGTTAATCCATTTAAAATGGAAGAGACTAAACAAAAGATCAAAGAGGCCTTACTTAAACGTTATGGTGTATCTTCAATACTTAAGTTACCAGAAATTCGAGAAAAAGGTATTAAGAAAGCAGCTAGTCCAGAGAGTAGACAAAAAGCCAAAGCTACTCAGCTTAAAAACCATGGCGATTTTAATTTAACTGTTTTTAGGCCTCAGATCAATTCCACGTTAAAGTTCAAAAAAGAAGAGCTTAGAAAATCTTGGATAACGAACGGTGGGAAATTTTGCAAATCTTGCAGTACATTCAAAACTTTAAAAGAATACGGAACAATCCACTTCGAGTGTACTAAGTGTAAAGTATGCACTAGTTTATACGCAAATGAGTATTCGGCTATTAGAAAGGCGTTATTAAACGGGGTTTCTTCAGAGTCCGCTAAGTCTTACCTAGGATGCGATGTAGCTTATTTTTCAGATTATATAGAATCTCAGTTTCGAGATGGTATGACTTGGGAAAATTGGTCTAAAACTGGATGGCATTTGGACCACGTCATTCCTTTGAAATTTATAAATGACGATACAAAAGCCATATTGAATAATTACAAAAATTTTAGACCACTATGGAGCACAGAGAACTGGTCTAAAAACGATAGTACACCAAAAATAGTTTTACTAGTAGGCTGCTTTGGTTCTGGAAAATCAACTGTAGTTAACTCACTAAATCACAAGTATTCGTTTTCTAAGGATCTAGGTCACGACATTTATGATGTCGCAAGAACGCCACATAACGAGACTGCTATTTATGAAGTCCCTATGAAGGTCTCAGCGACTATTCAAATGTTTAAGATGTTTTTCGACGTAGAAGTTGTCTGTATTGTGGAGACTTACGAAGTAATTAAAGAGCGCATTGAGCAGCGTGGCGGTACTCCAAACGAACGTTCTATAAAAAATAGAATTAAACGTATTGAGTCTTTATCAAAAAAATACGGTACCTTTTCAGGTACCGCAAACGAGTGTTTAAACTACTTAAAGAAACTTACGCAGATTGCTTAATATCACCTAGAGTGAAATCGAAAAACACGAAGTCAAGACCTTGTACAGGTTTGAATTCAACAGCCACGTAGCAAGTATTGCCAGTGATGGTGACTGTAAATGTATCTTCAACATATCCTTCCGGAGCGTCAGACGATGATGTGATGATGTTTACTTCAGGAGCGTTCAATTCACGAAGCTTATTACGTACCAATTCTTTAATAGACTTAGCAGCGCCATTAGACAGCTTCTTACCTACGAAAGCATTTTCAGTTGTATCGCGAATTACTTTTTGTACGTACTGAGCTGCCATGATGACAGAACCGCGGTTCCAAATGAAGCTCTCATCAACTCCATCAGACGTGTCGTCGGCCATCCTACGCCATGAGCTATTAGCCTTTTCAAGGACCAAAGCTCCAGCATCGATTGCCGCATCAAAATCAAGACCTGGATTAAAATCACCAGTTGAAAGACCAGTAGCTGGATTAATCATATGACCAACATCCAAAACATTTGGACGTTTATGCGTCAAAGGTTCTCCAACTTCCATACCAGTCCTCATACCAGCGGCAAGAGCTGCAGTAACATGAGGATGCATGTATCGTTCGTTTGACTCAGTATCAATCAACAATACATCTTGCATTGTAATTTGCATCAATTCTGAACCAACAGCTGCGATTGCCGCAAAAGCCGCAGCTTTAGTAGATTTTCGAACTCCACCAAAACCTTGAGCTTCTTTACGATTTTTAGTATCACCGCGGAGGCGGAGATGTGTATCACAAGCAGTCAGTACAGCCGAAATCGTATATGTAGACGCAGCGTCTGTAAAGCCCTGAACTGTATCAGCGATATCCTCAGAAGCGTCTCGGCTAATGCATGGAAGCAATGCAGAGTAGTCTTCAGCCATTGACGCTGAAAATCCACTAGAGAAGTTAGCATTAGTTGATGCGCCTTTAGCTCCACCCGTAAGGAAAGTAGTTCCATTGTCAATAAGACCTACAACTGCTGCGTCTTGGATCGATGCCTCGATACGATCTGATGTATTCAAAACATCCAAGATTTCATATTGGAGACGGTATTGAGCAACCAACGCTGGTTTAATGTTAGTAGCTGTTACTGGATCAAGCTCGATTCCCAATTTCTGAGAAAGCGATACCGTCAACAAGTTAGCTGTATAACCAGTTTGAGCGTTGATGTAATCAACCAAGGTCTTCATGGTGTAGTTTTTGAGAGTGATACTAAGGCCAAGTGAACCATCAGTTTGGTCGCCAGCGAGAGTGGTTACCAAGGTTTTAGTTTGTTGGGTAAGACCCGTAATAGTCATAGTCGCTGTAGTAGCATCACCGATGTATCGAATATTCAATACTTGTTGAGCTGCATTTTGACCAAGGCTCTCAGTAGTGCCACCTACAAGAGCTACAGATACTGACTTTTGGTTTCCAGTATCACCAGCTGCCACGATAGCCGACAAATCATTACCGGGAAGTCCCCAAGCACGATCTCGGATTTGGTAAATATTAGATGCCGACTTTTTAAGCATCGCAGAAGCTTGAGTTGAAGCGTTAGTTTTATAAACCAACAACTTAGCTGCTCCTGAAATTCCAGTTTGTTTCGAAGGGCGTGTTGCGGCTAGCGCGCAATCAACCAAAGGACCTTCTCCAAACGTGGCAATTAGATCACTAAGACGTTCAGCTGCAAACTCAACAACTCCACTCGTAGAGCCTGGAGCCCCGAGAGTAGATTCACCGACCAGCATAATAGCATCTGTAGTAATTGTGGGAGATCCTGCAGAGTTTCCAGTACCTGCTTTGGAGTATGCTCCCGGTTTTCTGATCGTTTTTCCATTAAAACGCTTCTTAATGGCCATGATTTTCTCCTATACTTTACTTTAAAACTTGTTCAACGCAATCTTATATGTATCTGCGGACTCTTTATTGGAGAGTCCTAAATCTTTAAAGAAGGCGCTGATTTCACGTTCTTGCCAAGACTTAACTATCTTTTTAGCTAAACATTCTTGGAAAAACTCTTGGTAAGAAACTAACTCAACCTTTTGAATTTCTTGAACTTTCGTAGGTAAGTTAGTTTCCTTCCTTCTTTTACTCATGTTGCTAATTCTATCTAAAAATTACAGCTGACGTTTACTCAACCGGATCCGCGTCAATCTCAATATGATCAATCAGTTGAACCTGGTCAGATCTCCAAGTGTCATCAATTTTACCTGAAATAGTCAGAAATCTAGTATAAACTTGATCCCCAACGTATTGTTGGTCTCGATTAAAGTCAGATCCTGAGTAAGATGCCAAGTACATACACCGCTTAATCATGTCCTTTTTTCTAGAAAGGATGAAGTATTTCAAGAGAATATATAGATACTTCGTAGTTAGCGCGTCCTTAGAGTGGGCTCCAATGATCAAATTAACGTCACCGGTAACGCCACGAATCTCATATTGTTTATAGTTTAAATGTGACTTAATGTACCCTGTATTATCAGAAAAATCTACGTCATCGTTTTTTCCGATGAAGAAAGACTTATCTCCTACGGTATTGCTAATGCCACCAAGAATGTTATGTTCACTTCCATCAGAATCGACATAAATCATCCACTTATAAACAGGACTTAGATCCGTCAGATCACTAACCGTGACTTTACCGGTCAGAGGATCATATGACAACACATCCATATTTTCAACTCGATGGAGTGCTTCCAATTCATCCACATCAACGATCTGTTCAGAGACTTCTTCGTAGTTATCATCTAAATGAGCCCTTGACTTGAACTCAGAGTCCGATCCAACCATGATTGTGAATGAGATCGGGTGCGAATCAACTTGATTATAGCTGAAGATGACTGGGATATCTTTTTGAATTAACGCTTTGATTTTTGTGATCTCGGCTTCACCGTATTTCCTAGAATTGTAAGATCTAGTAAGCTGGGCAAAGATCGAATCGATAATAGTCGGGTCATTCTTTACGTTTTGAAGACCATCTCGAATTAGCGATTCGATTATAAGTTCAGGAATTATAAAACCAGTCATATACCCTACTTTAGAATAGTCTTAATGATGTTATCCATTTCGCGTTCAACAAACTCTTGGGCTTCTTGAAATAGCTGATAACCAGAAAATCCAGGATGTACCCAATCTTTTCCGTTTTCTGAAATAGCTCTATAAGTCATGTACACGCTAGAAACTTTTCCAGACTTATGAACGTACTGATACTTAACCAATCCTTGAAGTCTAGTATTCGACGTATCATTTTTGCTAAGAGTAGCTACCTTACCTGACAAAGGATCTCCAGTAGCGCTCTTAAATACTTTAGATAGTGGCTGAACTACACCATTTGTACCTTTGGCCATAAGGTTTTTAATGTCTCGTCCTAAGTCACCAGAAGGATTAGCGTGAGGTTTATGTTCAAATGGAACTACGGCCCACTTATGACCGTCTTTAGCTTCTCGAACCCAGGGTTGCCCAGCTCTACTTCCTACTTGGACTGTTTTTGTAGACTTCAAAAGTATATCCCTAATGGAATACGAGCCAAAACCCTTTTCTAATTTATTAGCCCACTCTCCATCTAAATGGATCAAGTATGCGTCATTACCTAAATCTTGAAATTGTAAAGCCCGTAAATAGTCTTTACGGTTTTTTTCGTTCATGCTCATTTGCTGAATCTTAGCGGTCATTGCGGTATACGCAGCATGGGCCAAATTCTTTACGGCTTGGTTAATCTCTTCTTCAACCATTGGGGCTAAATTTTCTAGAGATTTACCTAACTGTTCAGCTCTGATTTTGAATGAAATGTCAGACATTCCAATATTTTACCAACTTAACTTTACTTGGTAGTAAGCTTTCTTAGAATACCCCTAACTGGGGAATTCAAAAGTAAAGTCACGAAGGTGGTATGAAACACATCAAATACGAACAATTCTCTAAAAGAGACCATTGAAATAACAAGGGCAATAAATGGAGAAATGATCAAAATAGTCATTAGTCCTGAACCGGTTTTCTTCAATTCTCCTTGAACAAGTGATCGAAACGTGACTGGCGTGTTTCCTGTTTTTTGAAGGAACCTCCGATACTCAGAGTAACCGAAGAATGAAGCTGCCAACACGAAAAGGATCGTGATCGAATTATCCAAAAGAAACGTAATCATACTAATCCCGTAATTACAATATAGATTGCGTATAAAGAGGTGCAAAAACCCAACCCCAAAATCATTCCTCTGAGAACTCCTGCAACCGTTTCCATTCGTCAACTCCTAGTTAAAGCGAGTATCTTTTTTGAGCCAGTTATTGATCAAACCTGAGCAATACTTCTTAAGTTTAGAATCATCAAATTGCTTCGACAACTTGACTTCACCAGTTTTTACAGCCAGAAACAAGCGTTGACGTACGATCTTTCGTACCTCTTTAGTAACCATATCCTTCAATTTAGAACCCTCTGGCGCTTGAGTGGTACCGAGAGTTTCTGTAATATACAAATACACCGCTTCTTTTTGCTTCTTCGTTGGTCGCTGCGTTTGATCCATCTTATCCCCTATTGGTTAAACTAACAAACTAATACTATCCAAACATTCTAGTAGAGTTAACTAATATTTAAGAGCTTCTTTCAAAATCTCATGATACGGGCGATATCCACCATTACCATCGTGAACATCAATGAGCACTTTGTTTTCAAGTTTTGATTTGTGGAAGGCCTCAATAAACATGTTTTGTTCTTCGTTCTTCTTTGTAGGATCAAACGAAAGTCCATCGTCTTTAAGCATATCCGTATTTGATGACATCAACACAATCAACCGAATATCGTCTTTGTACGTGTACAGCTTGTCTTGGGTTAGTTCTTCTTCAAGTTCATACACATAATCGCCACTATAGCCACGATACAGTGGGGCATAAACGACTTCGCCTAAGTGTGTCCTATCAAAGATAATCCGAGCGTCTGATCGTAGGAGTTCAAACATGGTGTAGTTGGCATCTTCTTGGTACAAGAATTTAGCCAAATTTTCATTAGAAAGGTCTTGTACGTGGGAATATATTGATCTATTACCATGCTCTTTGATTTCTAGAGCTGTTTCCATATCAGAATACAGCAGCTTCGGTTTATCATAATGAATAACCAAGTGATATCCTAAAGCATTTTGAATACCGGCAACTAAATTGGATTTACCGAGGCGGTCGATTCCATCAATTAGCCATTTAGTTGGAAAGCCATGTTCACCCATTAGACCCCCTACCCAACATCTTTAAGATCTTTTCTTCATCACGATCATAGATATGAAGATTATGCACGTAATGTGTGTATGCTCCAATCTGAAGATCTGGATAAACATCTTTCAATTCATCTCTCATTTTATAGATCAAACTGATGAACCACGGAAGATCGTAAACCAAACCAAGTGTAAGATCATTTGACCTCATGTTAATGGTAAGATTTAACTTTCCATCTCGAATCATGAATAGTCCGTGAAGTGTGCAAGTTTGATCTTTGTTCCCAAACCATTGATGTTCTGGCAAACTGAAACGAAGAATGGCTTGGCGAGTATCTTTATCGGCAATCAGAGAATCTTTTGCCCATTCCCATGGGGTTCTTCGTACTGGAACGTACTCAGAAAGTGAACCATCCCCTTCGAACCTAGGAGGAGATATTAGCTCTCGCTTTGATTCAAAATCGCATCCATGCGACTTGTTTTTCCAAATTAGATATCCATATGCTGAATTTACAGTGCCATCTGGATTTGCCAGTTTCAACCAAAATTTAGAGGCTTTACCAAAATCTTCAGCTAAGTTAGAACATGATTCGTAAAGATCGAACTCTTTTTGTGAGTAATCCGCAATTACTTTGTTTCGTTCTGAATCACACGTTACGATAGGTTCCACAACTGGATTAATGATCGTGAATTGGTAATTGAACTTTTCACGGACTTTTTGATTCCTAGGTGCCGATACTGAGTCTGGATTATCATATACATCAGCTAAAGTTTGCAAATATGCTTGGTGAACGTCGTTGTAAATCATCTATGCTCCAGTTGATCCAAAACCACCAGAACCTCTAGTAGTGTTTGAATACGTTTGGTCGTAATACTCGTTGTCCAATTCAACCATAGGAGCTGAATGGTATGGGAGTACCAACATTTGCACCAGTTTTTGCCCAGGTGACAATTCGACCGGCTTATTTGAAACATTATGGACATTCAAGTGAACCTCACCACGATAGTCTGAATCGACAACACACGCACCTACTAGTAATCCTTTTGCTCCAATACTGGATTTATTGAAAAAGATCCCAGCGTATGTTGGAGGAATTACTACTTTAATTCCAGATGGTATGTTAATAGATTCACCTGGAGCTAGGGAAATCGTGGTTAGGAGATTAGGAAGATCATATGGAATGAAAAAGTCATATCCAGCGCTCCCGTCAGTTCCCTTACTTGGACTTTTTACAGATCTTACTTTTGTGTAAATCATTATTCCTCATGATACCAAATATATAATACGTGGTAAACTGTCACATTTTGATACACTAACGATAAAGATTGTACTTATGCTTATCAATGTTTATGATATCAATACGGGGGTATTATGGTTAACAAATCTGTAAAGACATCTGATAAAACGGTCAGCGCTTATTTAAAATCGATTGATTTAGGACCGCTTTTAACCGGAGCTCAGGAACAAGTTCTTCTAAAGAATATCGAAGTCTTTCAACGAGAGATTATGGAAAATCTCATCAAGTTCTCATACGCTCGTAAACAACTGAAAGACTATTTGGAAAATTTAGAAACGTCTGAAGATGGCATTACAGATATTTCTAAAAAATTAGGAGAAGAATCCTCAGCTTCTGAAAAAGCAATGGTTCTAAAAGATTTTACTAATTTGAAGAGTGCGCTAGAATCGTCGGATATTAGTACTATTACCTCTCTTTTGGATGACGTATCTTTAACTGGTACTATTGTTCATGGTGTTGTGTCCCAACTAAAGAAGACTCATTTTAAGATTCTAGAAGCCGAATCAGCTTTTAAAAGCATTCATAAATGGTCACCTAAATCTTCTAAAGAAGAATTTATGCAACTAGTATTATCTGAAAATGCAAAAGACTTCATGAATACACTGGGTTTTACTGGAATTAAGGCTGACAATAAGCTAAATGAGTGGCGTCAAATCTGTTCTGAACTATCAACTTGTGAAGCATCCGTACACCCAAATACTCCTAAAGAATTCAAAGAGATGTTTAAACTTATCTCTAAATTGGAAAGTGACGCTTCAAAATTCAAAAATGAGCTAATTACCAAAAACCTCAGATTGGTAGTTTTTAGAGCTAAAAAGCATATCGGTAAAGGCTTGGATTTTGAAGATCTGATTCAAGAAGGAAACTTAGGACTAATCAAAGCCGTAGATAAATTTGACTCTTCAAAAAAGACTAAAATCTCTACGTATGCAACTTGGTGGATTGATCAGTCTATTAAAAGGTCCATTTCAAACAAAGGTAAAACAGTTCGAGTACCTACCCACATTGAGTGGATGGAGACTAATCTAAACAAGTTGATCGGTAAACTTACTCAAGATCTCCAGCGTCAACCAACTCTAAAGGAGATTTCTGAGGCATCGGGAGTTGACGTGAAAACTTTAGAGGATCTTCAAAATCGAGCTCAGCATGAAATTCCTTTAGAAACTGAATTAGCCTCAGGATTGTCTTTGATTGACGTTTTACCATCAGACCCTAACCAGTCTCCTTTGTTTCTCGTAGAGCAAAAAGTCCTAAAAGAGAAGATTCGAAAAATCTTGTCTACTTTGAATCCTAGAACTGAGAAAATTATCAGACTTCGTTTCGGAATTGGAGAACTTCCAGATGACGAGGGAATGACTCTTCAAGAAATTGCTAACCATACTGACCTTACTAAACAAGGAGTTCGGGTAGTCGAGTGTGCGGCTCTTAAGGCTTTATATAAAAAGTCTAAAAAGTATTTGGATCCGTAATGGGAAAGCTTCTGTATCTTCTGACTTTTATAGGATCTCTAGATCCAGTGTATTATGACGCGTCAGATACGTCTAGACGGGCTTTGTTGGAAACGGCTATGCTTAAGACCGAGCTAGAAGATCTTCAGGATGACGTTGAAAAAGAAGTGTTTCAAGCATCGGGTCTTACTAAAGATGATTTGGCGTATGCGGCTTACGCTTATCCGTTAGTAGCCGGTAAGCTCTCCAGTAAGCCGTTCAAAAACTTTAAGTACCAACTAAGTACTGGTTTTGTGGTTCGACCTGAGTTAGAATATAGCTTTAGATCAAAAGACAGATCCGCGTTTGTGTTCTTAATCAAGGAGTTTTAATGATTTACGAATACTTGAAGATTTCAATGCTATTTGCATGCGCACTTTGTTTGATCCAAGGATACATCACGGTAGGCTTATTTATGATGGCTGGTTACATGTTGGCCGTAGCGTGGGATGTTCTTAATCATTATCTCCAGTAGTATTTACGTGAGTATCAAATGGTCCTTGATTCAGATCTTGTTGCGTGTTAATATCTCTACGACGCAGCAAGAATTCCTTAGTACATAACCACTGCTCTGGTAGTTTAATATGTTCGACCTTAGGTTCTCCAGGAGCTCGGTACTGAGTGAATCTACTTACGTGCATCGCCCTAGTAGCTCTAAATTGAGTATGGGTTTCATAGTGGATAGTATAGATTACGTTATCAGCTGGTTTTCGAACCAACCATTGGACATTTCCATTAGGATCTAACTTAAAGTCTTGATCTTGGAAATACTCTACGTTATTCTTGTCGATAATCATATTGACTCGGCAAGCTTTGTACTTCAAGATGTCGATACTAGTTCCAGGCTTCCTCATAACGCGCTGAAAATAGATATCAGTAAAGTCACATAGTTCGACTAATGTGAAGTATTGTAGTTCGATTCCAATTGGAAAGGTCACTAATACCGAGTTACCGTCGTGCTGAGTACCTGATTCACTAATCAATCTTTCGATATTTTGATTCTGAAAAAACGCTTTTACTTTTATGGGGTTTCGATCGATAAACGAAGATCCATTACAAATTTGGCAGTCAATTTCATGTTCTGCACCATCAACTGACTTAACGTTAGGACAATAAGATGTACGGTAAACCATTACGTTTACACCTTTTTGTTCAATCAGTCGATCAAAGTCGTCAACGCGTAAATCAACACGTTGCTTTGGATCTGAGTCTTCAAGAACCTTAGGTTCCTTAACGTCCCAAGACTTTTGTTTCTTAGTCTTTTTATTATGGCCGTACTGACTCATCGATTGCCTCTTTGGTTTCTCTATCTAAAAAACGTCTAGCGCGTCTTCGGAGTATTCTTTTAAATTTCCCCTTAGGTCTACGTTCTAAGAAAAGTTCATATTTATAATACTCTTCCATGTAAGCTTTCACGGCTTACTCCTTTTTGTCTCCCTCAAGAGTAACTGCACCTTTTTCATCTCGTTGAAACTTACGAGACCAATAAAGTCCAGCACACGCTAGAAACATTTGAAGGCACGCACTTTGGTCAATCCCACCTAGAGCACCCGCAGCTTTACCAATTACAGACAACAACCACACGTTGAAACTAAGGAACACTAGCGTAAGAGACACTGATCCTAATTCAGTCTTAGGATCTCGAATCATAGGAACTGGAATTCCTTTTGAATTCATTTTGTTAACTAGTTCTTTCCACTTTTCTACCAAACCCATACTAGCATCCTAACATAAAAACGGCTAGGTTTATGCCTAGCCGTGGAACCGCGGTCTTAACCTCAAACGAGGGATCAGGTCCCACGGGCGCGTTAGCGACTTTTTCTTAACCAAGAATCTTCTTTGCTTCTTCCTCTGAAAGTCCAAGAATAGAAGCAATATCGTTATCCTCAAACGATTTTACCAACGTACCGTTAGTTTTAGAACTTGAAATTTGTGATGCAGTTTGAATTTGAGTCCAACTACGATCTTCACCTTTTTTAATAAGGTCGTTAAGATCGTCCTCTTTAGATGAAGCTTTAAAAATCTCTTCAGTTGGTTCAGAAGCTAGTGTCTTTTCGATGAACTCGCCAACGTTAAAATTGAAATTGCGTCCTAGAGTGTTAGCTTTAAGAAGTTGGTTATCATCTCCCCAAGTAAGAGATTTCTTCATCTTCTCTTTCTTGTTTTCTTCTTTTTCAGCTTGGACTAATTTCTTAGGATCTTTTGTGCCATGCTCTTTTTCTTCCATGGCCATAATTTTTTCTGCAGCTTTCTCACGAGCTTCTTCTTTAGCATCGTCTTTCTTAGCTTTTTCAAGCTCTTCAGATTTAGCTACTTTTTTTTGCTTAAACTTATCAAGAGCACCTTGAACTTTTGCGCCGTCTACACCTTTAGCTTTAAGCTTTTCTTTAACGAGATCTTCGTTATTGCATTTATCCATGGCTTTTTCTACGATTTCATCAAGATTAGACTCTACTTCTGATTTTTTCATTTCTTTGAGCTCTTTTCTCTGAATCTTAGCTTCTTTTTTATCGTCTTCTTTAGATTTAGATTCTAAAGTCGAAACTAAACGTTCATGTTCTTTAATAGCCTCTTTTTTAGGCATTGTATGAGTAGCGCCACCTTTAATCACTTGGCCTTCCCAACCATCGGTTGGAGTACCTTGATGATTCATTGTAGCTGCGGCTGGTTTAACTAGTTTTTCATCAGCGTCATCATCAGCTTTATCTTCTTGGATGATTGTATCAGCTACTTTACCTTGAACGAATTTTGCTCCCTGTGCCTCTTTATCGAGATCCAGAGCTTTTTTCATTGACGACATCTCTTCAAGAGCTGCTTTCAAAACTACCTTTTCATCATCTGAAAGATTTGATAGTTTTTCTTTAAGACCTTTAGCTCCAAGTGATTTGATGATCGCGAAAAGACCATCTTTAGGATCTTTACTGGATTTTTCCATCTTGTCAGCCATAGCTTCAATTTGTTTTGTAATTTCGTCCACGTTAATCCCCATAGTATGGTTCAATTATATCCAATATTAGTTGGTTAGCTTTTCAATCAATCTGAGGAGCTTATCTAAGTTCGACTCAACTGGACTTGGCATAGCGCTAGGAGGGGGTACTGATGGTTGAGGCTCAGACAACTTAACAGTGAGATCTTTAATCTGGGCTTGGTTTACTGAGGTTTCTCCAAAGTTTTCAAAAGTCGAAATCCACTCTTTAGCTATGCAAAACTGGACTAATGTAGGAAGCGTCATACGCTCTAAACGAACTTTGGCGTTATCTAAAAGATCTCCATCGTCCGTTTGGGTGATCTTTTTAAAGACTCCAGAATAGATACCGTCATCCACTTTCACTAAATATAGATCACCCTGGCTTAACATAATCATTCTAGGTTCTTCACCATAAGTATAGCCATCCATAATGCTGGTAAACCGCTCCAGCCACTCGCTCTCCAGAGAGTGCTTATGTTCCTGTGAGAAGTCAGCCGTATTGATTTCAGCGGCATCTTGGTGGCCCAGAGCTACCACAGATTTAGTGACCTTTTGGCGACTTTCAATCCTAAGGGCTTGACCTAAAAAAGATCTAAAGATTTTCATATTCTCTTTTTTGATCTTTTCGAAATTCGGATCTACTTGTTGTTTACCAGCTTGAAGTTTAGCAATATTGTCGGCCATACTTTGGGCTCGGTCATAAAATACGTTAGCTACTTCTCTAAAATCTTGAGCTTCATATCCATGCGATAGCGCAGCTTCTAGCTTGGTAAACATAGGTTTTCCAGACCTAGTCTCTTTTCCTTCTAAAATTACTTGATTCTTTAGATCGTGAAGATGCTTTTCACCGTGAGAAATTTGGTTCTTATCTTCTATTTTTTGTTTAAGCTTAGAAGTAAGAGATACTACTTTTTTGTCTTGCTCTTGTTTGAGTTGTTTTTCTTCGGGGTGGACCACCGGAGCCCATTCACCGTTAGCGATCTTTTTAAAGTCTTTACCACCGAAGTTTCTAACTTCACCGATTTCGGCTGGTTTTCCACCTTTTTCTAACGACTCAATTAATGATTTATTGATGCCATAAAAGCTCATATAACCCGCCATAACTGAATCCCATCTACGCATATCATTTCTTAGTGCGTCTGGAATTTCGTCTCGTGAGAACCATTTCCAAGTCTTAACTTCTTGATCTGGATCTAGTTTAGATGTGGTCATAGTACCAGTTGGAACTACGTGAAGATACACATGGCAAGTTTTACCATTTCTAGTGACTCTAGACATCAATGGCTTTAAAAGCATAGACTCACAAGGAATTCCTGCCTCTTCAAAGAGCTCTCTAGCTGCTGTTTTAGCTGGAGACTCTTCTCCAAGATTCGATCCTCCAGCAGGAGTAGTCCAAATTCCGTCTTCTTTACGTTTACCTAAAAGAACACGTCCATCCAAATCGATGACTACTACAGCAGCATAATAATTTGGTAATGGTTTAGCTTTCATAAATCCTTATAGAATAGTCATTGTAGACGCTTTGTAATAATTATGAAGCATTCTCATAATTGCAAACTCATCGTCCTTTGTTTTTCCGAATAACTTATCAGAAATATCTTTAATAGTACTAGAAAATCCAGAGTTTTCTGCAGATTGAGTAGTCTGAATAGATTGAGAAAGACCATCAAGTGAGATGCTGGTACCCGCAATTCCAGCTCCTAAAATTAAATGACCAGCGGTAATCAATACGATAATACTAGCAATCATTGAAATAGCTTGATTTAACAAGACAGGTATTTGTCCATCGCAGAAGCCATAATTATAATTGACTTCCCAAGCGTGGGGGACTTTTGATACAGAGAATAGTTCCGGATAGAACCCACCATTTCCAACTTGGAGATTTGCTGGAAATTTTCCATTTGGAACTAATCGAATAATTCCATCATGGGCATTTACACGTAACCAATTTGACGGAATTAGTGTTGATTGCGTCTCGTCTACTTCACCGTTATCATCTCTGAAATAAACCAACCGAATTGAATTTACACTATCAATTGGAAAATTATCTAATTGAAAATATCCCCAATCATAATACTCGTTTCGATTATAGTCTTTATACTCTTTGTAGTTTCTAACTGGAGAAACTGAGATATCTAAATAATGCTCTAACATAGAAATAGCAGTATCTAGAGCATTCTGGTATGCCTCATCAGAAAGCTCTTCTCCAGTCTCTTTATCTCTAATCTTAACGCCAAATAACCATGTAGCTTTCATTTGAGCGACAGTAACTAATGGTTCAGTCTTCTTACCATTGACGTTGTTAAACTGGGGTATTTTGTTTACAGCTTTAACTTTAGCCATTAGCATTCACCGTCAAACGTGACTTTCGATAAAACGTTATAAGCCATGCCTGTTTTCAAATTTGTAGATGTAGACAAAACTGGAGGAGCTACGGCAGAACCGTTAAAATCAAGATCTACTCTGAAATTTGAACCAACCAAATCTCCGACCTGTGTTGAATTAAGATCAATTTTCCACATTGACCGGTCGTCTGGGGAGAAAAGCATGGTTCCAGCTATGACCATCTCAGTTCCGTCTCTTTTCTGAAAAGTAGCGGATAGGTTTGCGTTTGTAGCTGGGATTAGGCGTTGCTTAGTTTCAGAGTCTTGAACTTGGATAAGTATTGAGAGCGGTTGCCCTACCAAGTACTCTTTATTTTCAACAAATGAAAAATTGTTAAGAGTAGCTTGCTCATTGATGAGTTTGATTTTGAGCATTGTGAAGTCTCCCTAGACTATAATACTCAATTATATCAAACATGTTTGGATAGTTGAAAGAGGTTACAGCATTCCTAAGTACTTAAGAACTTTGAGCATTGCTACAATAGCGGCGGCTACGGATCCAACCCCTACAATATATTGCTTTAATGACGCTCTGAATTTTGGAGCTTCTTCTAAGATTTCGACTCTACTTTTTAGATTTTCAGATTGGGCTTCTATCGCTTTTCTAATTAGAATTTCATTATCAAGTCTAGAGTTAGCTACCTGAACTCCGCGAATATGCTCGTCAAGTAGCTCATTCTGAAGTACGTCTTGACGTTTAACCTCTTCTAAATCTTCTTTCATATTCTTCTGCTCAGCTTCCATTCTGGCAGTTCTTTCTGACATTTCAGTCAGGCGTTCTAAAATAAGAATATGAAAGCTAGAATCGGACATAACAACTCTCACGTAGCTGGTTGATTATTAAATTGTACCAAACTGGCTAACTTATCTTCTATGTCACCAGGGTGTAAAAGGTACTTTGGTTTATCCCAAATTACATTAAATATCGCTTCTAAAAGTTCAGCTATTAACTCAGAACAAATATAGCCTCTAGGATCGTGAAACTTAACTCTTGTGCATCCTAATCTAAATAAGACATCAGTCAAAAATAGATTAACTAGTTCCAAAATACTATACTTCTCAAATGCTAACTTCATGCATTTGATTAGAAGCTTTTTTCGTTGTTGAGGTGTTACTTCAATTGGATATTCAACTACCGTTTTGTTGTTCTTGTCAAATCGTTCTTTATCTAGAAAGTGAACCCACCCATGAGCAGCGTGATAAACTGTAGATGGGATTTCAGGATCTTGAGATTCGAAACGAACATAGACATGAGAGTATGGCCTATTAATCCACCAAGAGATAGCTTTGGCTCCAATTTTATCTTTTATAGGTCTTGAGAATCCTATATAGATTTTCATCAGTTCCAACCATTTTGCTGTAAGAAATTAGTAATCTCAGCCATTACCTCATCTAAAACATCACTATGATTTGGATGCATCGGTTTAATTGCTCCACAAATAGTACGGACTGTTTTTAACGCTCCACCTTCGAGGAGAACTTTTATAGACGCCATTTGTGACGCTAGCGTTGCTACATCTGCAGGTGTACCTTCGCGCGCTAACTTTAAATTTCTAGCTCCAATTTTGTCTACAGCTAAAGGCAATATTTTTAATCCAAAGAGACGTTGTGCTTTTTGTTGATATGCATCTAGCTCATCAAATGACATGTTCTGAACTGGCGCAATCAGACAATTACCAGAAAGCGTCCACCCTACTTCTGGTTGCGGGATTTGATCTCCAATATCAATAACCATTTCATTTGTTTTTACTAATTCAGAAGCATTCTCATCGTCGGCATCAATAATTGAGCTAACGACCTGGTTAGTAACGATCGCATATTTTCTCATACTATTCATCCATCTTTGTAAGTTCTAAAAATTTAACGTCTTTTCGTAGAATGAAAACATTTCCGTAAATTCCTAGGTGATTGATATAAAAGAAGTCATTAAACGTCTTGTTCTGGCGAGTGACATCAACTTCAATTCGAAGTGATATTTCACCATCCATATACAATGACCCGAACATGGATTCTGTAACCACCGATTTAAACCGACCATCTGGCATTGCTATACCAGTTAATGTTGCGACTAGAGTTTCGCTCCAGTTATTATCAGTACTGATTGCATAAACCCTAAACGTGCAAGATCCAATTGAACGAACTTTGGCCGCTTTATAAAGTCCTGCGATCAGTTGAATCCCATCAAAGTTTTGAGATTCAAACTTGGCCCAGCTTTTGATCTCAAAAACGTCTTGTGTCTGTGGTCTGAACGTCGGTTTAACCAAATTTGTAATGTATGAATTTGCTGAATTCAAGACTTGGCGCTTCTTAAAGATCGAGGTCTTCAAGACTTGATGCCAGGGTTCATTATAAAGAGGGTAAACTCGACGAGCTGCCATTACTCAAGCATTCCTAGGAAGATGGTCCCATGAAGAGTCTTGCCATTTGCAGTCACTTGGATCTTAGCCACATAATGGGTGAGATCGATAAGTGAAGCTGCGCTGACCGGTGTTGATTTGAAGAATCCTTGGCCATCCGCTGCAATACCGCTCTGTGTGATGCCAGTTGTTACCGAGTCTTTGTCATAGATCGTATACGCAAGAGTGCCAAGATTCGAGAATAGCTGCTCACCATTCTTTACCACCCAGAAACTTGCTTGGATCTGGTTTGAAGCGTTGATAGAGAATC
>ERZ724522.848-NODE-848-length-18234-cov-4.413719_pt1 | contig 18234 bp, 22 predicted proteins | sample MGYA00376055_ERZ724522 | MGnify/ENA primary metagenome ERZ724522 (study PRJEB28724, sample SAMN07190884) | wastewater metagenome | isolation source: effluent of sewage treatment plant in Hong Hong | place: Hong Kong | collected 2016-03-17 ... | reverse complement strand
ATGCTCTTGAGAGCATGGCTTCTTTCATTAATTATTAATGTGATATATCACGCGAGGTCCAGTATAATATTACGCTTCAGTCTATCGACCTTTGATACTACAACCCTTATCTTTGCATTGAAATTGGTGTTAGTATCGGGCGATACCTGTGATATTGGTATAATACCAAACGTGTCATCGTCTAGCGACACGAAGAGTCCGTTGGACATAACGCGTTTTATCTTACCCGTCACTCTGTCGCCCTCTTTAAGAGTGTCCCACATAGACTTCTTTATTTGTTGCGTCAGGATAATCCTGTTGTCAACTACATCTTTAACATAGAAGTCTATCTCCTGACCCTTCTCAATCTCACCTAGCCTGTCAGCCCAGTCCGGATTTATGTTAGCCTTATGTATCATGCCTGTAAGGCACTCGTTGAACTGCACGAAAACACCGAAGTACTGTCCAGAAGCAGACTTGCCTATCCCAGTCACAGTCCCAGTATATACTGTCGGATACTTTTGTAGCTCTTTTATAGCTTCAATAGACAATGCCTCCATATAGTGTTTCCTAGAACCCACAAAATTGCCAGTTATAGGATTGTAAGACTGTAGCAATACAGTTATGTCTTCTCCAACAATGTCCTGATCCTGCTGCATACCGTTTCCTATAAGTGCTGCTGGAACGAATATATTTATCTCATCCGAGACCCCGTTTATGTCTAGTTCTGCAACTAGATATAGTCCATGATTTATGTACTCGACAACAGTACCACTTACCGGTATTCCCTTACCTATAAGGTCCTGCATCTCCTCATTTCTAGCTATAGAAAGAGCAGTACTTACTGATCCAATTATAGAATAAGGAGCCTCTACTATATCTGTGATAGATACATCAACCACTTCGCCGACTGATGAAGACCTAACAATAGAAGCGTCTTTACCGCGACACGGAATCTCGACAGTAGACTTGTATCCACACTCAATCCCCATTCCATCCTGGTTCACGTACACTATAGTACCGCTTACAATGTCCCCTACAGCTGGTACCGGCACTCCACGACCATTAATTAACTCCTCATAGGCTTTATTCTTACGATCTTCCTCTAGCGTGTCCTCCACAGTCAAGAGGAATGGGTCATCATAAAATAATTTAGTGCTACTGTTACTTGGTGTGCTCTTCAACTGAGCATAACTGTGATATTTTATCTTTGACATTTATTAATATTTAAAACAATTATACACACGACAATAAATAATGTTTATTTTTTTGGCATATATCTTATATTTTTTTCTAGCATCTTGTCCCTTATAATCGAGGCCAGCTCGTAGTCTTCGGCCTTTACTGCCTCATCTAGGTCCCTGGAGATCTCATAGTCGTTGGTAAGCCCCTCTGTGAACAACACGTTCTTCTTCTTTCTGTTGCCATGAGAAACACTTAGCAGTGACTCATAATAGTCCCACAGGTGGTTAAAGCCCGTGAAATATGATGGCCTTATGACGTTTACGTGTTTGTCAGATGACTCTTGTAGTAACTGTACCTTAAGTGGTCCAGATTGCTCTATCTTGTCCTTGAACTCCTTACGCAGGAAGTTATTGTCCACTAGTATCCTTGCAAGTATAGTGGGCGCATCTTTAAACTCCCTTATGTAAATGGATAATAGCTTTACTAGATTATTATCACTCATATGTAGAATGTTAATTTAGAGTTTTAGAATCAGGCAGGCCTGATATTTCGTCCTGAGTTACTAGGTTAACCATGCCTGGCAGGAACTCCACATCTAGGTAGTTGTATGTGAATGTTACTGTGAATGTCTTATCGTCTGCCGTTATGAGCGAGTAGTCGAAGTCAAACTCCGATATGCTTGTGAACAGTACTGACCTGTATATTATGTGGTACAGAGGTCTCCTGTTGTAGTCTATTCCTATCACAGACATGTTACTGGAGTATGCCTTGTCCGTCCTCAGTTGTTCCTTTATGAGTCCCTCGCGCAGCAGTATGTAGTTCAGATTGCCGTCAACGGAGTTGAAGGTTATGTCCACCTGCTTGTTATTTGTGTCGTGTATGTTCTGTACAGTCTTCCACTGGGTCTTCTTGCCGCGCTTCATGGTTTGCTGCACCGTCTCGAACGTCATAGAAGGAAATGTTATGGTCTTGATGGTAGAACACAAGTAATCGTAACATGTCGGAAACGGAAAGTGATAGTTGTCTCTCATGAGCACATAGTTAGCCTCCATAGCCTCGTTAGTTATGTCTATGGGCAAATTGTATACGAACTGATTGGCTAGAGTTGATAATAGCATGTTACTGTACTAGTGTGAATTGATTTGAACTAAACCCGAGTGCCGATAAGTCTATGTTGCCCAGCACCCCATTACCGCTTATATTAATGACACTTGGGTCAAGAACCGTTATGGTACCATTATTGGGTACAATAGAAACTGCAGACTGATTTACGGTACTAACTGAGTTTGCACTGGATTGCGTGGGCAGTTGTGTCTGCTGCTGTTCCTGTGGCGGAGTCTTCAGTATTGGCGAGTCTGCACGCTGTTGATACTCGACAGAGTCGCTCGGTATGAACCTGCCAGAATAAAGTACCGTAGTTATCTCGTTGTTTTTAACGACTATGTAGAACTTGTTGTTCTCATTGTATATCCTCTTTGCTTTTATAACATTCGGTTCTGTCAGGGCGAAAACGAATATACCGCTACCTATGTTTACGTCATTGCTCTGTGTATACAGTGGCAGTTCTACGGAGTCCTGGGAGGACTTGAACACCATCTTTATCTCTGAACTAGATAGGTCTATGTCCAGTGGAACCGGAGAGCCCTTCGTTATCTCTTTTGCTATCTTGAACTTGTATACATTGTCGAACGGGTGCACCACGCACTCGAAGTCGTCTTGTGCATAGTACTTGTCCGCGCCAAGGGTCTGCGTGGAGTCCTTTATCACTATTCCTGTAACGCTACTCAAAACGGGAACGGATCTGTACACCACGTTGTCCACACGCTGTACCTGCGTCCTCCTGGTTATGGCGTTTATTGATGCGTTAGACACGGTGAGCTTGGCACCGTGCGTATTGACTATCTTTGGCATGAAGGCGTCCTTGACGTTTATCTTAGATATATTCCTGCCGTACTTGGACGTCTCGTCCGATAACATGCCGTACGATGCCGATTTGACTATGGAAGAACCGTCTACGGTATTTATCACCTTCATTGTTACAAGTATATAAGACGTGGTAGAAGTGTATAACAGTACAGGCCTGAACTTTATTTTCCTATCGAAGCTCTCGTATATTATGTAGTCTATGGAGTCCGTAGGCACGTTCTCCTCGAACACGTCTACGGTTATGGCAACATAGCTCTTGTTTCCGGAGTCCTCCAGCATCTGCATGAAGTCCGCAAAAAGGTCCTCCGATCCCTGGACGCTGCCGAATATCTCGAAATAGTCGCCGTCAGTGGCGTGCTTTATGGAGACTGATACATTGTCATAGCTAGGGTATTGGACGCACGAAGACAGCCCGGATGTGCCCAATACATAGGTCTTAACGCCTCCTACCGTGTAGGAGCTGTCTATGAACCTGAAGTCGAAAAATATGGGGTTTGTCTGCGACAACCCTACGCCATCCGTTAGGTTATAGTTTATGGTACCAGATGTGGCGGAACTGCCCGTCCTCTTCCTAGACTCCGCATACAGGGACGGTATCTTTACGTCTACGTACTTAGACCACAGTTTGTCCTGGTACCTTATAGGCGCGCCAGAGTTCTCGATCATATTGAAGTGTACGGAGTTAGATAAGTCTATGTAGAAATTGGACAGCCAGAACAGGTCCTCGTTGTGATAGTCGTAGACGTATACGCCCAAGTAGAACCCCTCTATGCTATTGAACTGGAAGTTTATTGGGAAATAAAGCCTTACGTTGCTGTAAGTATACAACGGCTGGTTGTCGTAGTTGGCCAGGGTTATGAGGGGCTGTGTGGACGGATCCGCTGCATTCCACTTGCCTAGGGTATCGTCAACCTCGTATAGCTGATTTGTCGTACCGTTAACGGCGCTACCCGTGTATGCGAAAGACTTCCTAGAATTTAGGGCATCGTTTATTATGGAATAGTCCGTATCTATAAGGTACGTGTCGTCCATAGTGAGCTCGACTAACACGTCTTGCTTCAGCTTTATATAACTTTTGGTCTGCATGATTTATATATTTTATGCAAGGCCATACGTATCACATCACTGCTGCAGAGCTAATGCCAACTCGGCATCGCTGTGCCCTGGATAGCGCTCCTTTAACGTGTCGTACAAGGCGGTGGCCCTGCGCTCCAACTGTTCCACCTTCTCCACATACGGTCTCATGCGTGCCCTCATTACCGAATGGTCGCGATCTAGCCTTACGAGCAGTCTCTCAACGTCTTCCATTGAGATGGCACTGAGGTCCGCCTGAGACTTTGAGCTCAGGTCCTTTATCACTCCCTCTAGCCCCTCCTTATACTTAGATAGTGCAGCTTCCTCCTCTGTCAGCTTTGTGACGGTTGCTACATACTCGTCATGTATGTTTTTTGCTTCCGTCTTATACTGATTAGCTATTACTAGATTCTTCTTTTGCATTTTTACCTTTTGTCGCGGCTTTTCTTGCACTCGGCTTGGTCCTCTTTGGCCTTGCAACAGCAGTGCTTTGTGGTTTACCATATATCTTCTCTTCCAACAGGTCCTTGACGTTCTTGACAAGGGACTCTCTATCGGAGAGGATCTCGTTCACAGTCTCTCTAGCTATGTATTCCGTAAGCGACATACCATCGAACATGTCGTTTATTATACGAACCTGTTCCGCCTTTGGCACGTTTACAGATATGGCTAGCGGAATATTGACCTTTACGCTCCTCTTTATCTTGGAGAAAAACGCACTAATCGGGTCTTCCTGGGGATGTTTTTTCTCAGGCTTGGTAGACATGAGGTGCGATAGCGCGTGACCCTGCGGCTGTTGTTGTACCTGTCTCTGTGGCACAACCGGTTCGTCGTCGTCGTCTTCAATATCGTACCTTATGTTTGCCACTTGATTGCTTGACAGCCTCTCCGGAGGCTTAGAAGATATGCTCTCTGTGACAGAATGCTCAATCTCGTTAGATTGGGCCTGTGCAGGAGTCTTAATGGTCACTCCACCTCCTGGTACAAAAAATGCATCAGGGTCTATCTGCTCGTAATACGTCGACATCTGTGCACTCGTGAGAGTGCTGCCATCGGCTGTGCGGGCAGAGCCGTCCTGTAATAATTCCACAACTTCTATCTTGTTGTTGGGATTGTCGTTACTTATGTAAATAGCCATAATGTTATTATATGGGTAATATGTTATATTGTTTAAATAAAAAAGAGGCGCCTAGGCGTCTCTTTTTCTCATCATGCATTGCTGGTTAGTCTATGTCGTCGAAGAATTGTGAAACCTTCGATTTAGAAGACTCCTTGCTATCTTCTTCCGGCTCATTGTCATCAGCATCAAAGAATGATGCCGCATCCATCGTGGTAGTGTTAGCAGCCGTATTGGCCGTATTGAAAACGTCGCTAGCATTCATCGTGCTGCCTGGTGTAGCTGCGGGCGCTCCCAAGTCATCGCCCGACAATAGGGCTAGTATCTTATTAACGTTCTTCACCTGGTCTTCAGTCCAGCGCACCGGTAAGTAGTTTTCTATGTCTACTGTCCTACTCAAGAGGAACTGTTTGACTTTCTCTTGTGCACTCGCCTTGATCTTGCCAGTCGCAGGATCGATGGGGGCAGGCATACCGCCTATTGTAATAGGCCCTCTTTCGTCGAAATCGCACTGGTCATAGTTGGCATAGCCGCCGAACTCCGTGATAACCAAGTTGAAATCCTTTCCATTTGACAGGTCTTCTACCCTACATGGGTTCTTGGCATGCTCCTTCTGGGCCTTGATCTTTTGGGCGATCTTATAACCGAAAGGATATATCAATATCTTGCCCTCTAGGTCTGGCTGGTTCTTGTCTTCCAAGACAAGAACATATGCATAATACTTGGTGCTACGTGATATTAGCTTCTTCTTCTCGTTGTTTGCGGAGTTCTTGCTCTTGTCCAGCGCCCAGTACATGTTACACAGGTCACATTTTTCTCCCTCGAACTGCTTCATACAGTCATAGTAGCCTGCCACGTCGGCGTGCGTCTTGAAGTCCGCATAGTGTAAATGCTTCTCGATTGCAGAGGGACCAACAGTGCCGTCCCTCCTCAAATTGGGCAGGAACCTAAGCGTAGCCTTGTAATCCTTGCTGCCTTTTGCCTTGTCCAAACTTGGTCTGTAAAGACCATCGTCAGTTTTAGACTTTTGCTCCGTCCATGCCGCAGTCTCTTCTGATAAATTGAATAGGTCATTAGATTCCTGTTCAGTTACTTTTTTTGCCATAAATGCTTTTAATTTTTGTTAAATGATGTTTTATTTTTTATTCCTTAGAATAAATATTATACGCCAAATTAAAACAAAAGTTTAAACAAGTCAGCCAAATAATCCTACTTACTCTAGACCCTTTATTATTTTCAACACATCCCTTGTGGAGACCAGTATGCACTCTGTCTCTACTATCTCCAACATGTAAATAGGTATGTCATAGTGGTTCTTGTGGAACCAGCACCTTTTTATACCAAGGTCGCTGGCCATCCTGTGTAAGTTGTCTATGGAATAGGGCACACAGACCATGTGCCGCATGCTATCGTAATAATAGCCGTTGTTATACACCCCAGTTAGCTTTTACGTCGTCCCAGTGCATGTCGTTGGCCCTTTCTTCTACGTCCTTCTCCGACTGTATGAAATCGTACAGGTCTTCTGGTAGGTGATAGTCTTCTGATTTCAGAGACTGTTTGTATACTTCCAGCGAGTCTAATATGCCATTCTCGTCCATGTATTCCTCTATAGTACTGTCGTGGTAGTCGTCATCCATAACCTCTTGGTATGCTAACACTTTTGCATCTTCCGTCAGATCGTAGTTGAACACGTCGTCGAACCAGTATTTCAGGTCCTCCTTGCCGTATGCCTCCGGCGCCAAATCTAACAGCACTTCGGCATTATCAATGTCGTAATCGCTAGTGCCCTGCTGCTCTTCCCAGGTAAAGACGTACGAGAAACTATTGTAGTCCACGCCATGTCTGTTCAATCTCTGCGAGAATATCAGGTCGCCATCGCCGAGCTTGCCTCTCATCCATCCACCGAAATGCATGTTGTCGTATATATAATCGACGTCCAAAACTATGTTCAGACGCTTTATGCCCCTAGTTTCAAACAGCTCGCGTACCGTAATACCGTCCTCCGACTCGATAGTCAGTCCCAATAGGGTTTCAGACGTTATCTCTGGTGCCTTCCATTCCAGTATCTTAGTGGAAACGTTGGACATTCCATCATCGTACCCCTTTGCATCAAAGGAATCGCACGACACCTTGTAGTCGTTCATGGTAATCCTGTACTTGCCACGCTCTTCCCTAATAAGCGTAGCGTCCATGTGCAATGCGGCTTCGCAAGTAAAGCTGATGCCTGCGCCACCACCCTCATTTATCTTCCTAAACTCGTTTATAGTAGTTATCATAGTATTATATATTTATAATTTTCATTACCTTATTCACATTCCAGTTTTTAGAGCTCGATAAAGCTATGGTCTGTTTATCACCATTAGTATTCTGTAATGTTAAGACATCCTGTTTTTTAACTTTGTCCTTTTTATAAGATATGAGACTTATACCTCTCTCTTTTAAAGATGATAGTAATATTGTCGCCCACGAACCAGAAAATACATAACCATCAAAACTGCTTTTAGGTATATGTAATAGTGAATTAAGATTCTCGTTGAATGGAGAGCCCTTGCTGGTGTAAACGTATCCCTCGTTTATCTCTACGTCTATTCCGAAATACTTCGCCGCCTGATACACGTCTGTCAGGCACTCGCCCGACGTCTCTGAACTGCCCGTACTGCTGCCAGCACCGCCTACCATTATCAGCTTTCTGCCCTGTGACTTCAGTGTCTTGAACAGGCTGGCTAGCTCTTCTTCTACTAGGAACCAGGAGTGCTGCGCGCCCACGTATATGGCCACCCTTCCGTCCTTCATCTCGAACCCGTCGCCCTGGGAATACTCCTCGGATATTATCTTCTGTGCGACGGCTGGCATAAAGTACATGCTTATCTCCTCTTCGTCGTATAGGTCGAAACCGTATTCCTTAACGTAAGCGCCGACCTCGTTTGGAAAGTCGTACGATGGCGCCTCGAGGTCCTGTGATGTGTTATCCCACACCTGGTACACCCTGTTGAACTCCTTGCAGTATTTCTCTAGTTCCTCGACGTATTTGTTGGAGAAATATTTTGAGAAGCTATCTTGTACGTCAACTATCATTAGGTCTGCATTCTTCTCCAGGTTTTTCTTCTCTATGATAAACTGCTCTAATGTGGTCACGAAATTTCTCTTCGCGTAATTGGTTTCTGCATTATTTAGCACCAAGAGTAACCTATTGCCCTTCTCGTCGCCAACGTAAAAGGAGTTTTGTGGCAGTCCCTCGTAGTCTGCCTTCAGGGGCGTCCACCTGATGCCGTATTTAGGCACGGCAGAATTTCTGTCCCACTGTCTGGAGAATTCCAAGGCGGCGTCTATGGAGTCGTCGCCCCTGGTAGAATAGGGGCCAGTCTCACTATAGCTAGACGTGCCAGGTATGCCGTTACATATAAACACCTTATAATACTGGTCACTCTTGGTGAACGGCTTATAAGGTGTTTGAATATCTTTAGGCATGTCTGACATTATTTTTCCTTGATGTATACTTCCACGTTAGATGATGACCACTCTGCATCTTCCATACCGTTCTCTCCATACTCCTGTGGCTCTTCGATTTGCAAGCTAATCATGCCCTGTAAATTATCTATATCTTTCCCGCTTAGCTCCTTATCGCTGGCAAATGATCCGAATACGGTATACTCGTACCTGCCATTGCTGGCATTTTCCTGTACTGTTCCGACAGGCAATTCCTCTTCGCCCTGCACCGGCTGTGCTACTGGCTCTGCATTTTGTACTGGCACCGTAGGTTGTGCGGTTGGCTGTGCTGGTTGTGCTGTAGTTGCTTTTTTCTCGCTAGAAAACAATACAGCAGAAGAAGGTATAGAGTCTGCATTCAGGAACGTCTTGTGCAGGTACTGCACTATAAGTTCTGCTATGTCCGTGTCTCCAAGCATCTCCTTTGGATCTTTACCAGTCTCGGTCTTAGCCTTACTAACTATAGCCCTCACCAGCGACTGTGGCACTTCCACGAAGGTCTTCACCATGTAACCGTCCTCAGTCTTTGTAACGGACTCGTTTAGATTGGACAGCGACTTACTGTTGTAAACCTCTGAAGATGTCTTTAATGTTATTCTCTTGTTCATGTTATTGATGTTTTTATTATATATTAGTTTTTTATCTCAGGTAATAACCAGCCAAGAAACCGCCACTGACAAGTATGGTCCCGCCTATATACTTGAAAGCGCCCTCGTGTCTCTTGTACCACTGACCAAACTTCGTCTTAGGCTTCTCTGCCGGTATGTACAACGAGTTTATGCTGGACACGCTCACATTCGGGTCGTTTAATGAGACGTTCACGTTTATACTCTTGTCCTTCTCTCTCTTATAAGACATCTTTATGATTGGGTCGTAAGTATACCTAAACGTGTACTTCATGGAATCTAAGTACTGTAAGTCTAAAGACCACTTGAGCATCTTAGATGTGTCCCCTATTGATTCAGTATATCCTATTGGCAGGCATACCATGCTGTCAGACACGTCTGCGTCTGGGCCATAGGACATTTCCCCGAGCATGGAATCCTGCTTATGTAACTGTGCCTGGGTTGCAGCAAGCAACCCCTTCACCTTTGCTATCTCCTTGAAGAATGCCTGTTGGTCGGAATACAACTGTGAAAAGTACACGGAATTTATTATGTCCTGGGGTGTGCCTTCTACGGATTTCTTCTGGTAAACGTTACCATCCGGCGTCTTTATAACCCTTATGGAATCGGTCAACGCGATGTAGTTCCTGTTCATGTTCTCCAGCTTGTCCATTATGGCAGTGTTGTTTTGTCTCTGCCAAATTATTATGAGCAGCAGGAACGCTATCAGTGCTATTCCTAATATTGTTTTCGTAAATCCGTTATTAAACATGTAATATATATGTCATAACAGCATGTCTAAAGTACAAGGTAAACAGATAAACCCGATATTTACGGATGACCTATATGCGCCGACGGTGACCGCCGACGTTAAGCACTTCGTCATAAAACACCCAGACCCAAACAAGTCCGGCGTGCTGGTGCACACGTGCATAGAGGGTCCTGAAAACGGCGTATACGTGAGGGGCAGGGGCAGTGGCAATACGATAGTACTGCCGGACTACTGGCAGTACCTGGTAGACGAGTCAAGCATAACGGTAAACATCACCCCAATAAATAGGCCAATGGATCTGTACGTTACGGCCGTGACGACGTCGAGGATAATGGTAGGATGTAGTGACGAGTTTGCAGCTATAGACTCCATAGAGTTCTTCTGGATAGCATACGCCACCAGGAAAGACGTGCCCACACTTATAATAGAACAGAAACAATAAATTTGTTCTAGAATATCCGCAACATAAAAATTGTAATGGCGTTAACAGTGTCTCACAGTGTTACAAAAATACGCAACATTGCCTGCAAAACGTTATTCGTTTTAAAAAACAGCATCCAACTGACTTTCCAAAGATTTGACTTCGTATTTTAAGTCTGAAATTTCATCTTCTAAATATGCTATTTGCCTGTTTGCTTCATCTCTCATTTCTTCATTTGTTTGCCTTACACTCTCAAAGCAATCTGAAATAGCATCATACATTTCTTTGCTCCAATTTTTTGAAATGCGTTCAACTTCGGCACTTGGTATGTATGGACATAGATCTTCAATATAGCCATACAAATAGCTTTCTAATGTGTCTCTACAGGAATCTATTGCCTTATTAATCTTTGGACAAGTGTGTGGGAAATCAAATGAGTTTCTGCGTGTCATCCCTATTCATTTCTATCATGTTATCAATTAGCGTCCCGTGATAACAGATTGCAATACCATACCGACAGTGGACCAGTCCGGGTAAACACTGCCCTCAATGTAATATTTCTTATTATCCAGCAACTCGCGCAGGGTGACTACCTCGACATACGTCCTCTCCGTGTCTGCCTCGTTGCCCTGTACCTTGCCCTTTATCGACTTAAGATAGTCCAGCTCTGGCTGTATCAGTTCGTACGACCACACGTGGGCCTGGTGAGACAGCGTCGTAGTCTGTAGCTGCTTGGTGCCTATATACACCAGTCTGTTCTTGTCTATCTTGAGGCCCGTCTCTTCCTCCACCTCGTGTTGTACAGTTATCCCAGGGTCCTCGTCAGGATTGAAAGACGAGCCACCGGGAACCTCGAACACGTAGCCAGACTCGTTGTTGACTGGCACCCTGAACTCTTTTATCAGCACCACCTCGGTGTCCATCACCGACAGTTCTCCGTTCATCATGTTTGGCGAGTACAGCACGCAGCACGATATGTCCGGTCTTCCGAAGAAGAACTCGTTGGACTTGTACCTGTTCTCTTTTTTCACGAAGACCTTTGCCCACATCGAGAATGCAAACAGCTTGTTGTTAGAAGGTATCCTGTGCCACGAAAGCACCCTGCAAGCGTGCAACTCGTTACCAGCACTCTTCAGGTTGCTGTACCACGACTTGAATGCGGGATGGTTCCATATTTCCAGTGGCACTGTCACCTCACCGTAACTCCTTATGGCGCCATCGCCGAGATCCTGCATACATCTGGCCAGTGCCAGGTACAGGTTGTTATATACCGGCACCTTTAGCTTGTTAGCATAATACTCTGCATAGCGCGCCTTGTATGCGCCGTCGTTTTTACCGAACACGCACTTGCCACTATACTTCCACGTGCCCCACTCGTCGCGGGTAGTGAGCCCGGGCAGAGATTCCTTTTCGAAATCGCACCAGAACAATATCTTATCGCACGCATTGAGGCAAGTCTCCTCCCACTCAACCTGTTCCACGTATGCCTCTTCGGTGTCCTCAAACACGCCGTCCCTCTTCAGGGGGAGGTATACAACGCCGTCGTAGCCCATGGCATACAGTATCTGTACCGCCTGCATCCTCCACTCTATAGTGTTGTCGTTCTCGCCGCGCAGCGTCGGACCAGCCAGGAATATGGACTTCGTTATAGAACTCGGGAGCTCCTCTCCCGCATATACTAGTTTCATCATAATTAGAGTGTCCGACACACGCGAATGTGTCGGACACTTGAGTAGCTTAGCCCTTTATGAGACCAGGAGTCTGCCACTCCTTCATGGATCTTATCTCCATTATCTGCTCGGTGGTCAGCTTATCCTTGTCCCATCCCTTCGTGGCACAGTACTGCGCCACGAAAGACTCTCTGAGCATGACTATGTCTTCTAGGCTCATGCTTGTTTCCTTCATATAAGGTTCGTTCATAATTTATTATGTTGTTAGTTTGTTTATATATTGTCAGTTGCTCAATGGCAAAAAGATCTTGTCCTGGTGCACGTAATCTACCACCTGTATGTCTTCGTATTTAAACTGGAATATGTCCTTGACGTCCTTGTTAAGTACAAGCTTTGGCAGGTTTCCGGGCGTCCTGGAAATAAGCTCTTTCAAGCCATCAATTTGGTTGACGTATACATGTGTGTCGACAAGATTGCACACCAGCTCTCCTGGCACCATGTCTACACACTGTGCTACCATTTCCAACAATAGGCCGTACAAAAGCTGGTCAGTAGGAAGACCTAGGCCACAGTCTACTGACCTCATGGTATAACACAATGATATTTTCCTGGATGGTATATTATAATGATTAATTATTCTCTCTACATTAACGCCGGCACCTATCAATAGGTCGGCAACATCATTGCCATCTGCAACTGTATTGTTATCTTTATGTTCTTTTTTAAATTCTATTAATGCCAGTTTAATTCTTTCTTTAATAGATATTTTCTCAGTGTAGAACTGGTACATGACGTGGCACGGCGGTAGCGTTGCCTTCTTAACGTTTACAGGGTTCCATGCTGTAACTAATATGCGTCTAGAATCTGGATTCGTTTTCAGAGTGTCTATACACTCCTGCAGCTGGTTTATACCATACCAGTCTGTCCACTCGCTGCCGTATACCTTATTGAGCTCACCCCACTTCTCTGCAAACTTGTTATCAGTCTTTACCTTCTCTATGAATTCTTTCTGAGTATACATGGACAGCGTACCGTCTCCGTTGTCCCTCATCCACTCGTTCCATTCCGCAGAGTTAGCACTACAACACGTGGTGTACTTCTTGTAACAATCACCAACCCATATGTTAACGCCATTCTGTACAAGATACCTTATGTTCGTGTCGCCCTTAAGCATCCACAGCAACTCCACTATGCCGTTCTTGTAGAACATCTGTCTAGTGGTTATAAGGGGGAGTCCCTGGGACATGTCGTGCCTGATGGTCCTTGCGAACACCTTCATGGTTCCCGTTCCGGTCCTGTCGTCAGACCTGTTGCCGTTTTCAATTATGTCTCCAATCAGTGAGAGATATTGCTCCTCATAATCGTTCTTTATTGAACCCAATATTATCACAGTTTCTAATGATAACTGTCAACCTTGTTATTATTTTTTTTGACTGTATTACAGTCTTTGGAAGGTTCTCTATTAGAGATGCCACTATGGCATTCAGGCGAGCTATCTCCTCGTCCTTGGACTTCAAGAGATTGTTGTCTGCTGCCACCACCTCTTCCCTGGCCTTCACGCACTCCACGAGCGCGTCGTACTTTCCCTGTAGCAGGGCCAGCTCTATGCCCCTACGTTCCTTGGTGGAGTGGAATTCGTGCTCGTACTGTGCGAGCTCTTCCTTGCATCGCCTAGCAATGTCCTGCACGTTCTGATTGCTAGTAGACCGGTAGTCCTCTATCTCCCTGTCGATGGCCAACAGTCTCTCCTTCCTGTACAGTTCCAGTTCCCTGTCTATAAAGGCCTTCTCTCTCAATATATTTTTAAACATACATGTTTTATTATATTTAAGGACGAAAGTTTCTCAGCAGGTCAAAGAATTGTTCAGGGAGTCTATAGTCTTCTGAAAGGCCTCGACATCGCCCTCTCCGAACGAGTTGTAGAACCTGACTATATTGATCCTGTTGCCAATGTAACCGATGAATTTATCGAACAGCGCCTTTGTGCCGTCCTGGTCTAGTATAGACCACTCGTCCTTGTTCCTGTCGTCTTCCACCCTCTTGCCGTCCACGTACACTATGACAACGTACTCCGTGTACTGCTCGCGTATGAGCCAGTCTATGTAGTCCATACCCTGCTGCTCCGTTATCCTGCCCTGCTGAACTGCCAGCACGACATTGGAGAGGAACCCGCGGTCGAACAGCGTCTTGCTTATTAGTCCCATGCGATGCATGCTCAGTATGGCAACGTCGTTTCCAGTCGTGAAGTGGTATGCCCCCGAGTCTGCGTTGCTCTCCACGAAATCCTCTCCCTTAAGGAAGGCATTGAAGTAGGATATGAACGGCACCTTGTAAGTAGTATAGCCGTTCAACCTGCTGAGCAGGTATGTCTTGCCGGTGTTCCTGGCACCCTCTATAATTATCATATGTGTTATTGTCTTTTAGTTTTATTTGCCTGGTCGAGTTCCTTTGCATACGCATCGCGGTCCCTGATCCTAAGCCTGTCGAACCAGTCGTCGGTCTTGGCCTTGAAGTAATACAGCGACGTCCTGTCCTTCTTGCCGCTCACGACTCCCTTGCCTATCACGCCCTCGCTCAACCCGAACTTGTTGGCCTTGACGTCGTTTATGAACTGCATATTGAGCTTGCCATTGTACACCACCCTGGGTATACCACAATGCCCGAAGTCGTCGACGAACCTCTTGGGTGGAACGAACCCACGCTTGTGCTCGTTAACGTCGAACAGCACTATATCGAAAGTGTCCTTATCGAAATCGTGCTGACCGAAAGCCGACCTGGTGCCGACCAGCTCGGCAAAGCAAACGAATGACTGCGAGTTCCTGTATTCCCTCGCAGAAAATACCTTTGCAAGCTGGTCCGCATACTTCTGCAAGAAGAGGTCGACAGCGAAGCCGAACTGCTCGTTGCCGGAATCTATCATGACGTTCCTGGTTCCGAACTTGTAAAAGCCTCGCTTGTGAGAGTACTCGAACCGCATGTTAGACCCGTCTAGCTTGTCGAATGCCATCACCGGAATGCCCCAATGCTCTCCGTAATACTCTATGCTTCGCTTCGTTATTATTTTTTGAGTATTTTATTCTTATACTTTTCAAGTATTCTATCAACTACACGTTGTCTGGCTTCCGCAAAACTAATTTTTGTTCTTTCAGATTCAGTTGCCTGTTCTTCCCATTTTGCAGCTTCTAGTAAAGCCTTTTTAATTGTTTTTCCATTTAAAATTCAACTAATTTGCCACTCCGATATGAATCCCTCGAGCGACCTCCTGAACTCAGCCGCACGGGACTTGGTCATGTTTACCACCACTTCTATTTTCCACCTCATTTCCACCTCGTCCTCATCACCAGATTCAGACATCCTGACCGAGTCCCCGTCTGCGTATGCTATGACGTAATCGCTACCCGGTCCCGTGACGAAGTCCCTGTACATGTTAGGCAGTCCGAGGTCCCTAGGCACATACTTCGACTCCGATTCCACGTAATCGTATACCGCCCCAGCAGGTATGGTCTTGTCCCTGCCCTCTATCTTGTATTCCCTAACGAATATTATGCTGTTATCCATCCCTTGATAATGCGCTTGACGTTACTAAAAAATACAGACAACGGATCTGTTTGTTTGTCTGTTTGTTTGTGCTCTTTGATGGCACTACTAATATCGTCAGGAGACATCTCGTGCATGTCTTCCGGGTTTATACCAGTATTGGCTCTTATAGAATCCATGGTCTTCTCATTAAGGGCAAATGTCTCTGACACAGAAATGCCATTATCCTCACGGTACTGTTTTTCCATTAGGAAAACATTTTCCACGTATGTTCCCTTAATATGTCCCTGTGTGTCCAATATTGCTTGTATATGCGCGTTAGACATGTCACGCAAAATGATATACTTTCCTTCTGGAAACTCGTGGTTCTTACCAAACGTCATCCACACAAAATTATCCCTTATTTTCTCGAAGGGGTCACTGGTGTATACGTGCGCGTCTTTCGCGGGCACCGAGTTAACCGATGTCCTGATGTAGTCGGTACCACCATCTACGGTGTATACTTCTCCGGACACATTATCCAAATGTGTCTTATAATCGTGCCTGTTATAGCTCCTTAGATATGTGCCATCCGGCGTGATAATGGCATTGGCAATTATATTGTCAGCACGAAGTAGAATCACGGTGGACCCCTTATTTACTTTGAATTCTTCATTCTTGATTTGTTCGGCAGCTATCCTTTTAATGTCATTGGTAATTATATTGTCATGTGCACGAAGTGGAATCACGGCGGACCCCTTATTTACTTTGAATTCTTTATTTACTTTGAATTCTTTGAATTCTTCATTCTTGATTTGTTCGGCAGCTGTCCTTTTAATTCCAATTATGAAGTCCGATTCCGCCAGCTTTTCGAATGAATCCTTAATATCACGCTTCGATATTTCATATTCGTGTATGGCTTGTAATGAAGTTATAGCACGTTCGGCATCCGGCAGCGTCAATAATGTCGTTCGCCCAGACCGTTCCTTGGCTTTCTTTTTTGACTGTCTCCACTTGGTCCTCATTATCTCGTAATAGTTCCTGTACACTATGTCCGTCAACCTGTCCAGGTCCGAGTAGGCGAAGCGATTAGACCACACGTAGCAGTCAGTGTCCTTGCCGTTGTGCGTCACCGTGTGCCTGTTAACGGCTTCCAGGTTTACGAGTATGTCTGTGCATGTGGCCGAGAACCCGTACTTCCGTGCTATCTTCTTCAGAGACGTCATGTTCGGCACGCACGTTGCCTGATACACTGAATACACAGCATTCTTCATGCGGGCATACTTCTCGGCATATGTGGTCCTTGCTTTATTCATTGTTTTATTCATTACAGTTGTTTTAACATCGAATAGCCTCCCCTGTGTGAAGCCGTCTGGCGTGCCGTAAATCCCGGCGTTTATCGCTTTTAGTTCTTTCATAATAGCTACAAATATAAGGCGAAATTCGCTATCAGAAAAGTCCCTGTCCCTCGTCGTTGGCGAACAGGTACGACCCGTCTAGGTACTTGCGCAGCCTGGCCCGCAGGTCCTTGGCTTTATATATGGTTATGTCCTTGCCGGCACCGGGTATGTGGCACAGGAACGCGTCGTGCACGTTTATGCCCACCTCTTCCAACATTATGCGGTAGAAAGACACCTGTATGGAGTACCTGTTCAGCTCGTTGTCCTTGAGGTCGCCGAACGGCCTCAGCATCATTTCCCAGTACATGTCGGCGTCCGTCCTGAACTGCTTGTTTGTCTTCCAGTCCCCTATGTACAGCTTGTCCCCACGCTCGAAAAGGCAGTCTAGCGTGCCAGAGAGCTTCCACTGCAGGTTGAACAGCCTGCACTCGAAAGCAACCGGGTTGAACTGGTACAGGTGCTTGTTGTGGAACACCATGTACTCGGCGATGCGTTTCTGCACCTCCTCGTGTTCGACTGTGGGGAGCGACTCGCGCCTCCAGAACGCCTCCAGCCAGTTGTGTGTCTGGCTCCCTATATCAAGCCCCTTGTCGGATATTTTCTTCCAAGACTCCTTGACCTCGGAAACGCTGAGACCGTCCCTGGCTGCGATCCTGTTGGCATGGTACTCGGTATCGAACTTCTTGTAGAACTCCCCTATCTTTGTTGTAACTGACGTCAGCTCCATGCCGTCGTACAGGTACTTGTGTGGCCCGGGATAGAACTTAAACTTAGGGTCCTGAAAGAACTTTAGTCGCTCTAGCGTGTCCAGTATTAGCTCCGTCCTGCGCACCTCGTACGAGCGTGGTAGGACCACGTTTTGCGGTATCTCGTCGACAAGCATTCTAAACTGTTCTTTTATTTCAGAACGCTCGTAACCTGCATTTGATGACCCTATCAGGGTGACCAGGAACGTCTTGTCCTGGTTGTCCCTGGCATACGACAGGAACCTGGATATGCCGGAACGTATCTCTTCCAACGTAGAAGATTTCTCTACGCGCCAGTCCTTCTTTGTCACTATGGCATAGCTGCGACCCTGCGGGC
>ERZ724522.847-NODE-847-length-18235-cov-5.689109_pt1 | contig 18235 bp, 26 predicted proteins | sample MGYA00376055_ERZ724522 | MGnify/ENA primary metagenome ERZ724522 (study PRJEB28724, sample SAMN07190884) | wastewater metagenome | isolation source: effluent of sewage treatment plant in Hong Hong | place: Hong Kong | collected 2016-03-17 ... | reverse complement strand
TAGGCGACACCCCCGAAATACAACCCTAGACCATTCAAACAGGCTGTGCGCGCGATGAAACGGTTATTTTCTTCCTCCTACCCATGTGCTACAATCGGCCTACAAATGAAACGCCGGTGATGCTGAGAACATCACCGGCAAAGGGCCGACCAATCGGATCAAGAGGTGGTCAGCATGGCGCATTATACCATTGCCACAAAGAAGGAAAAGAAGCGCGCTCGCAGCCTGTTACAGATGGCTGTTCGCCGAGGGAAGATTGTTCGTCCCTCGGTTTGTTCTGCCTGCGGCGATTCGTGCAAACCAGAGGGGCACCATGAGGATTATGCCAAGCCATATGATGTGCGATGGCTGTGTGATTGGTGCCACATTGCTTTGCATGGTAACTATGCAGGCTTCCAGGGGTAGGAGGTGGGATGGAGGAACAACAGGTAACGTTCGTCTCCCTGCGCGAAGCCTACGTAGACCGGCTGACCCGGCGCGGTCGATTCTCGCCGAATAGTCGCGTCGATCTGATGCGCGATATCTGCGGCAAGGTCTACGACGCGGGGATGTTGGTCAATGGCATCGCCGAGCGGTGGGTAGACGATGAACCCCTGTTCGATATGGGGATCATCTGCCCCGATTGCCGGGTGATCTTTCCGTTGGTCGCACAGACCCATACGCAAATCCTCAACGCGATAGCGGATCTGCGGCTGCGGGAACACGGCGGCGACACTGAGACGTGGCGCACCCACATCATGCCACAGATCGCGCAAGATTGCGGGCTGAACTAGGAGGCATCATGGCAGACAGGATCGAGGCGCGCGACAGCGAGGCGAAAGAATGGGTAGACCGGCGTAGTGAGGCGTGGCACAAAGGCTACGATATGGGTGAATCATTCCTGGCGAACAGGGTGACGATCATCCCCGACGCGCCGACCGAACCGAACGCCCGGTACCTGTTCTTCCTCTACCTGCAAGGGGTGGCGCAGGCTGTGACCAACCGGGCGCGCGATGTTGGCGGGATCAACTTCGGTCGGACCCAGGAAGATCCGCAGAACCACAACAGGAAGGAAAGCAATGGCGGTACGTAAGCCGTTCCGTCCTGCGGTCGGTAGCCGGATCTGCGAGTGTACCGGCTGCCGCCAGTATTTCGCCTCGCCTACGGCCTTCGACAAACACCGGCACAAGGGCGAGTGCCGCACCCAGGCGGCGCTACGGCGGGCCGGGTGGAAGCGTAACAGCCGGGGAGTGTGGGCGCTCCCCGAGAAACGGAGCAAGGATGCCGAACCTGCACAGTAAGCAAGTCAAAATCTGGACTGATCTGCAAGAACAGATCATGGACGCCGGGTTGATGACCGACGCGATCGACTGGGAGGAGGGGAACAGCACCGAGCCGGGCCGGATTACTTGCTCGCTCAACCCGAAAGAGAACGGGCACAATCGCTTCCCGTTCTCTGGTACCAAAGCAGAGTTTGATAACCTGCTGCGGTTCATCAAGTACCTGCGGGCACACCCTACCGCCGAAGTGTCGATCGACGCCCGGCCTACCGAGTTCCGCATGGAGCGACTGGCCGGGACTCGCTGCCCGGTCTGCGGCTTCGGGCTGCATCACTCGCGAGCGATTCACGCCACACGCGAAGGGAAACATGGAGTCATCTGCAAGTGCGGCAATCCCCGCTGCCTCTCCCTCGTCTTTGTCGGACTCGAAGGCAAGCCGATCCAAACGATCCTCCGCGCCTCGGCCAGCAGCAACGCCGCCGAAAGTCTTTATCGACTGGGAGGGAACGATCCCGACGAGCAAGGGGCCGCTGACGATCAACGGGAGTAAGTACGGCCCGTTCGTGATTTCCTCCTCTACCGCGCCCGACCGGAAAACCGCCGATACCTACACGATCGATCACATCCCCAGCGGTACGCACATCTTCGGGGTGCCGATGGGCCAGCAGAAGCTAGCCAAGGGGATCGTGATCGATCTGCTGGCGCTGCCGGGGATCGACTGGGAGGCGTCCACCCTCGCGCTTACCCCCGAGCAACTGGCGGCGGTGTGGGAGGTCTGCCACCCGCCGCCGGTGCCCAAGGTGAAGCGCGGCACAAAAAGTGGGGCAAAAAAAGTGCCACTTTTTGTGCAGGCGGTCTATCCGCCCTACTTCACCCCTTCCGACGATCTGCGGACCTACGACCAGTTGAACGAAAAGGACTTCGCCGAAGGCCGGTGGCCCCGGTTCGTCGGCGAGGCAGCGAGGTTGCTGGGGTTGGAGGTGATGATGGTTCGCTTTACCGTTGGCAAGCGGGCACCCCTCCTGCCCGACGACGTATACGAGTACGCCAAGGTCAAGGGCGGGCGAGCGTTCGCCGAGCCGCAACTACCGCCGGGCTTCCCGAGGGGCTACGCCGGGTGCCGCCAGATCATCGAAGGGCTGTGGAAACTCGGCACACTGATCGACACCCTCGCCGACCTGATGATCACCTACTACGACACCGCCGAGGCGAGCGGGCAGGAGTTCGATGATTCCCAGTGGCTCTACTGGGATCGGCAGTTCAAGGATTACATCATCAAGGGGTGGGCGAACTGGTCGATCGCTGCGGTGATGTTCGAGGGGTTGCCGAAGTCGGACAAGCAGAAGATCACCGGCAAGTTGGGTTACGTCGGCGGGCTACGCATGGGCTATCACCCGCTGGGACTCAAAACCTTCCTGCGGTCGGAGAAGCTACCCCGGCTGCGCGAGGTGCGGCGGCTGCGGATCTACGGCGTCGAACGCAAGTATCAGGAGATGATGGAGGAGGGGTAGTGGGACTGATCAGCGAGACGTTCGCGGGGATGGCGCTGGCAATCGCCCGGCAAGTGCTGTGGATGGCGACGAACCCCGGCGAGCATCACCGGGCGGATCGGTTGGGCCTTGTCCTGCCGTTCCCACCCAGTACGAATCGGATCTGGCGTCCGAAGGTGCAACAACGGGAGAGCAAGGAACGTCCTTGGGAGAACGAATCCTACGCCACCTTCGAGAAAACGCCCGAGTACGAAGGTTGGAAGATTGAGGCGGGCTACCAGCCGCTCGCCGGTCGGTGGTGCCGTTTCTTCGATGGGCCGAATCGACGGCGCTGGGGTATGGCGGCGGTGCCGGTCGGCCTGCCCTACACGCGCGATGCCTCGAACCTCTACAAGCCAGCCGAGGATCTGGTCTGCGAGATGACCGGTCTGTTCGACCGGTACAACATGGTCCCCGCTTCCTTCCGGCTCGACCACTCCAAAGTGTTGCAGCAGGAAGGCTTGATCAAGGGGTTGTATCTCTTGGTGGAGGTGTTGGAGGAATGAAGGTTGGTACCAAGTCGCTCCTGTTCGGCGCGCATCTCTGGTGGCTGCATCCGATCTTTCTGGCGGTGGCATGGTGGCAACACTATCGCCACTTCGAGGGCGGGTGGCGGTTGTTCGTTTGTTTCCTTGTTCACGACTGGGGTTACTGGGGTAGCCCCGATATGGACGGTCCGATCGGCAAGTTGCACCCTTTGAAGGGCGCGCGGATCGCGGCCTGGGTGTGTAGCCGGGGCTACCCCCTCCGCAGCCAGTCGATCCAGTACCACTACTGGTACGAGTTCTGCGCCTGCCACTCGCGCTACTACGCCGAGCGACTCAACATGCAGCCCTCGCCGCTGATGGTGGCCGACAAGTGGGCTACCTGCCTATATCCCCGGTGGCTCTACTGGATCTTGCTCTGGTTGTCGGGCGAGGGCAAGGAATACATGGCTTATCATGAGACGGCTACCGGTGTCGGCGCGGTGTCACTGTGGGACTACACGAAGATCCTGCAAGACGATTGGGCGCGGTTCGCGCCGGGAGTGTACGACTATGGCCGAGAGGGGTGAACTGGCGCAGGGGCACGGCGTCCGGTTCGAGGAGGTGATCGTTCGGCAGATCGTCGCCCTCGCCGACCGGGCGGGCGTCACCTACTCGGAGATGACCCGCACCCTGATCGATGAGGCGCTGTTAGCCCGGCTTGCCCGGCCAGGGTTGGGCCGGGAAACGCTGCGCGAGGCGGTGCTACACGCGATCGAGTACGACCACTTGGGGCCAACGGTGCAGGAGGAGATCGCGGAAATCGATCTCAACGCCGAGTATATCGCCATGATGCAGGAGCAAGGAGAATGGGATTAGTCAAGAGCAAGACACCCAAGGAGGAGCGCAACCGCTGGCGCACCCCGCAACGGTGGTTCGATCTCCTCAATCAACGTTATGGCCCTTTCACGTTGGACGCTGCGGCAGACAGCACCAACCATAAGTGTGATATCTGGATGGGGCCGGGCGGGTGGAAAGAAGATGCCTTGCAAGGTGCGTGGGGTGGCGGCGTTGTTGGTCGTAGGGTGTTCTGCAACCCGCCCTACGACTACACCGCCGAGTTCGTAGAGAAGGCGTGGACGGAGGTGGACTTAGGGCACGTTTACTCTGTTACCCTGCTGGTGCCATCGACCACCGACACACGATGGTTCCGCAAATGGGTATGGGACACCCAGGCAGGCAAGCCCCGCCCGAACACGATCGTTGACTTCTCGGAGGGGCGGATCAGGTTCGAGCGCCCGGACGGTTCGCTGGCCGGTAGCCCGACGCACGGCAGCATGTTCATCACCTTCCGCAAGGAAGGACAGGCCAAGTTATTCTGAGCGCAGCAAAAGGGCCAGCGGTGTATCAAGCCGCTGGCCCTTTTGCTATTGGTGGGAGTGGATGGAATTAGCTGTTATCGGCTTCGGGCGTGTCCAAGTCGGTTGCCTTGCGGATCGCCTTATTCCGCGCTTGTCGGGCCAGCCGTGCCAGTGCCCGCGCTTCCGTCTTGCACTGGTTGGCGTATGCCGCCTTGTACTGCGCGTTGGTCTGCTCTGCGGGCTTCTGCGTCAAGTCTGCGGCGGGGAATGTGTACCATTCCACCCACGCCGGATCGGGCTGTCCCTGATCGTCTACTTTCGTGGTGTCCAGGTGGATCGCGTAGCTGATCGGCCCGTTCGCGGGCACGTCGCTATAGATGTTCATCGCCATGTGTCCCCCTTTAGACGATAAGGCTGTAGCCCACGCTATACGTCCAACTGCCCGCGCCGCTGTGTGTCACCGTCACCGCCCACGTTCGCGGCAAAACATAGCTAGACGACTTAGGGTTGGTGCCGCCGTTGACAACGCCGGGGTACATTTCCAGCACGTACAGGCCATTCGTCGCGGCTACGGCAGCAACAGACGTGAACGCGCTACCGGGCACGCCCGTTACCGGATTGATTTCGCGGGGGAACAGGGTCAGCGTTTCCGCACCGCCAGGATTGGCCGTAACGTCAAGCCAAAAAATAGCCCCCCGCGCGTTGTAGTTCGCCTGCGTCGGGCTAGTCGTGTTTGCCGTGCGTGCCGCGCTGGCAAGCAACGTGCCTTCCACGTTGCCACGCAGACGGTCCCAATTCGTCCCGTCGAACAGGTGCAGACGGCTATTGACCACCAGCCCCCGGTCGGTGGCGGGCTGGTCGTCCGCGTTGCCCGGTTGGGTCACAAGTGCGTTGTTGTTGACATCAACAAGCAACACCCGGCGGGCATTATTCCATGCTTGTCCGGCGCTCATGCCTGCCCCTTACTTCAACGGGTAGAACACCATTTCGTACTCGATCGCGGTGGTCGAAGTGAAGGTTGGGGTGGACGACGTGACCGCCACCGCGTAGACGGTGGTACCGGCCAGCGCGCGGAACATCATCCCGATATTCTTCACGTCGGCGATCCCGATGCCGCCGACCGTCACCCAGTCACCGGACGCCACCGGAACGCGGCCCAACACCTTCGACATATCGGCGGCGTTGATGGTAAGCGCGGCGTTGTCGGTGAAGGTGGTCGCGGTCGGATCAGCCTCGAAGAAGATGATTTCGAGGACCGGCTTCTGGTTCGACTTGTCAATTAGCTTGATCTCGTCAAGCACGCACGGATCGCCCGAATTTTTGCACACGTTCTGGATCGTCATCTTGCCGCCGACCACATCGGCGGCGGTGTAGGCCGGGGAGGTCGAGACGGTCGGGATCACCTGCACGATCTGTGGTGAGTTCAGCGCCCGGTTGATCTGGCTCTTGCGGGTGATGGACACAGCGTAACCCTCCTACTGGTTCTGATCGGGCTTGACGCCATCGCCCGCACCGGGGCGCTTCATGTATGCCGCCAGTGCCGTCGATCCGCCGGTGAGTGCCGCCATGACGATCACCCCCAGCAGTTCATCGGCATCGATCGGCAGGGGAATCTGCGGCCACTTGGCTTTGACCGCCGCGAGGATCAACGGCACCACCAGCGCGGCAGCCGACGCCGCCCACACCTTTTGCGTTGGTTGCCCGTTTTCCTGCACGTACTTCGCCATGCGACATATCCCCTTCGGTTCAGTGAATCATAGCGGGGTGGTAGCCAATACGTCAACCAGTCGCTTGATCTCGGCGACGATCTCGGCGCGAGTAGCCGGGGGAGCCGGGGGCGCGGGTGCTGCCAATTTCGGGATGACGATACCGGTATTCCATCGTTTTGTCGGACGATCGGAGCCGTCCTGAAAGCGAACGTAGATTACGACCAGTTCGCCGGTGTCCTCGTTGACCAGGAGATCGAACGCCCGCATCGCCTCGTTTTGGCGCGCAACTTCCCGCCCGAGGGCGTTGTAGATGATCAGCGTGTTTGGTGGATCGGCGCTGCCGGGATAGTAGACGGCGAAGTGGCCGCTACGCACCGAGGAGATCCGGTCCCAACAATCTTTCAGGGTAACGAGACTGGCCGTGCCTGCCATCGTGCCTCCTACATCAGCGGACGGTACGTCCATTCCTGCCATTGGCCGTTCTGGATCGAGCGGTTGTAGATGCCGGTCGGTGGGCCACCTTCGACTTCAATCCCGATATCGCGATAGTCGGTGCCCCGGATCTTCGTCGCCTTGCCACCCCACCAGATTTCGGTAATCGGGACACCCTGCGCGTCGATGTAGCTGCGGACCTTCTGGTTTTCCGGGCCGGTCACGCGCTCAATCGTGTCGGGCAGGAGCGCGAGACACGCCCTCGCGGCATCGTATTGGAAAGCGCCGTTACCCGCCTCCCAAAACGAGAAGCCATCGATCATCGGGTATTCGTTGAATGCGACCTGGGCCAGCGCGATCATCGCCGGATCGTTGTATTCCCGGCAGGCCGTGATGATCGGGATGCACGGTAGATCGATCCCGCCTCGCAGCATGTGATAGCCAACCTCGTCATAATCCTTGCCGTACACGTCGGCGAGCATATTCCGGGGCCAATAGTGCTGCGGCTGGGCGAGGTCGCATCCCTGGCACCACGCATCGTAGGGGAAGCCGATCCAACTCGGCACCGAGGAGAACCACCGTTCGACCGAGGGCAAGAGGCGGTCGAGTTGTTGCAGCCACAACGCCGCGCCCTCGTTCGCCTGGGCGACGGTGTTCCAGGGGTTGAACTGGTGATCGGTGCGCCATTCAGTTTCGGGGTTGAGGGCGTAGCGGGTGAACGGCTGGGCCTTCATCGCCCGGACCACCACCATTTGATCCCCCGGTGTGGGCCATGTATAGAACCAGGGATCAACGATCAACCCTTCGTCCCGGTATTCCTTCGTCGCCTGGGGATCGGTCCAACTCTCCCACAACCGGCCATCGTCGCCGCCCGCCTTCACCTGAACGCGGGTGCAACCGATCTCGCGCAGGCGGATCGCGTGTGTCTTGCGATCGGTCGGCGAGGGGTAGAGATTCCAGATGTAGGTACCCTTGTCCATCATGCCCCCAGCCGTTCGGTTTCGATCAGTACCGTGTCGTCGTCCTGACGCAACCAGTACAATATACGCACCAGCACCCACATCGACACCGCGAAGTACAGACCGGTGAGGGCGTGGCGGGCGATCAGCCGACCGAGCGAGCCGACCGGCCCGAGATAGCCGCCATCGATCAGCACCGTAACCAGTTGCCCGATCCAGATCGCCCCCATCGCGAGGAACAGGGATTCGAGGATGATGTTATGGCGGCTCGAACGCCTGAGCCACCAGAGCAACCCCAGGAAAAAGACCGAACCGAAGGCGGCTAGCATCCCGGCGAGGGTTGCCAGCCCGGAGATCGCGTCTTGGTAACTCACCGCTGCCCCCGTAGATCGTCCCGGACTTGTTGCAGGTTGGTCGCTTCGCTGTCGAAACGTTCCAACGCGGCTTCGAGCCTCCGTAGCGCCTCGTCAAATTCTCGGCTCGTCTTGGCGTACCGCTCGTTGGCCTGCTCAGTCTGAAACGAGAACCAGTTTTCGACCCTCTTGCGCGGGCGTGGTGTTTGAGTGTAGGCCAGTAGCCCGATCATTGCGTTCTCCTGCTGGCCCGGCCTTGCAGATCACGGCGAGCCTCAGAAAGATCGTCCACCGCACGATACACCCTCAATGCCCCTTCGGTCAATCGTTCGGTGGCTTTGGTTTGATCTTCGCTGCGGCCCTTGCGTTCGTCCGCTAACTGCTCTTTGAGTTCCTTGATCTCGTCTTTGGAATCCGACAACTGCCGGTCTTTGTCGCGGATCACATATCCTGCCATAGCAAGAACCGCGCCCCATAGCGCCGACACGGCGGCGATGAGTGCTGCTTCATCGGGCATTAGAATGCCGCCGCCTCACCCGCAACACAGCCATTCAACCGACCGGCCACCCATACGGTCGAAGGCGTCCAACCGGTGCTAATGTCGATGGTCGAGCCGAGCGCCGCCAAACCCGACTTGATGCGGCTGTGATTGGTCGAGAGGACGCCGGTTGCCTGCGTGCCGATATCGAGGCCGTTGGTCGCGTGCGTGCAGCGCAAGACCACCCAGTACAGGCCGGGGGCCACCAACCCCGGCGTTGTCGCCGCCGAGGTTCGGTTGGTGGCGGCACCGGGGGTAAACGAGTCGGTGCCGTTGATCCCGGCCACCTCGTTCGCGGTGGCCGATCCGCCGTTGGGTTCCTTGTACAGTCGCCATTCCCAGGATCGGGCGCTGGCGACGTTGAGGGTATGAATCGTGAGCGACTGGACGAACATCCAATCGGTGATCTCGATCGGAAACATTGTCCCGCCACCGGCGGCGGCGAGGGTGCGGACGGTGGTGAATGCGGCCTGTTCCGGCATCTCCAAGGCGTAGGCGTAGGGCAGCCGTCCCATCTCCGTCAAGGCCAGCGACGGATCGAGCTTGCCGCCCCCCGCCGCGTTCTGGTGGTTGTGCTGGGCGTTGGTGAAACTGACGATCACCGGCGCGGTCAGCGTGCCCCCACCGGCCCCGCCCTGATGGTCGTGTTGCATGTTGGTCAGGTTGGCGATCGTCGGGGTGGTGAGCGTCTTGTTACTCAATGTCTGCGCGTTGGTGGTCCCCACTACCGCGCCGGTCGCGCCGTGGGCGACGGTGGCGGCGATGTGGGCGGCGAGGTTGGCAACGTCGGTGGCAAGGTCGCTCACCAGCGTAGCCACCGTGGCGGCTAACCCCTTCGGCATCAGCCCGCGCCGTTTGTTGTTGCCGATGTGGGTGTTTGATTCGTCGGAGTTGCCGCCATTGCCGCTCATGCCACCATCCCTACACCGCCGCGCCGGGAGAGGTCGCGACCGTCCAAACCTGCTTCAATTACTGTACGCGGTGATGACATAAGTGGCAAGCCGTCGAAAAAGATTACCTTCCACCCCCGGCTAAAAAGCACCTGCCGCTTGCGGAGGTCGAACGCCGCCGACTTGTGGGTAAAGTTGGTGATCGGATCGAACACCAGTCCCATCGGAGCGCCGGGCCAGCCGGGCAGCACAAAGTCCGACCGGGTGAAACCCTGCCCGATGAACAGGCCCGGCGCGGTCTGCGCCCGTTGCCAGTAGAAATCACGATTGGGGATCAGCTTGCGCCGGTTGGGATCGATGCCGTAGATCGAGAGGTACCACCAGACGATCCATTCGAGGTTTGAACCGGGCCACGACTTCGGGATACGTAGCCAGGGTTGCAGGCGGTACCGGTTCTGTCGGACATACGGCACCAGGGGAGCGCCCTCGATCCGGCTGGTCCGTGTGATCGATCCCCGCTTGATGAGGTTGGCAACCACCGGCGCACCCTCCTACTCGGGTACGCTCACATCGCGCCCGGTGACGACGTACTGCCCGAAGCCGGTCCCGGCGTTCTCCCGCGCGTTGATCCGTACCTCGGCTGCCTTGATGGTGCGGCGGGTGTTGCCGGTGCCCCATTCGACCTTGTAATGCAGCTTCGAGTTCATCATCGTGCGGAGTTTGTTCCGCAGGTACGTCCGCGACCGGCCCCGGAATAGCCCGCGATTGAGGTTCTTGAATCGCTCGCGCGACAGGTCGATGACGACCTGGAAGCCATCGTAGATAATCGGCGAGCGGGTGTAGGCGTGGGCGACCGACCGCAGGATCGGCGTCACGTTCGCCGCCGCGCCGACATTCTTCCGTAGCTTGATCATCCAACTCATGCGCTTCCACACGATCCCCTGCTGGTTGGCGACGGTCGGGCCGGGGAGCGGGATGCGCCAGGGGAACGCGGTGGCGCTGGTGGCGGTGGTGCCGTACTGGACGAAGGCCGCACCGTCGAAAGAAACCCACAATTCGGCTTCGTGCCCGGTGTCCAGCCCGGCGGTGCCGTCCTGTTTCTCGATCTTGATCTCGAAGTAGCGCCCAGTTTTGTCGGTGTTCTCCAACCCCGCGTCCGTCTCAGCCGAGACGAGGTAATAGGTTCCCTCGGCGTAGGACCGGTGATCCTGATCGTAGGGGAGCGCGCCGTTCTCGGGGACGTAGACCGTGTAGACCCGGAAGCGCGAGACGTCCCAGTAGTGGAAGATGACTTGGTTTTGCAGGTAGGCACAGGACCGCAGCGCCGTAAGTAAGGCAGCGGGGGACGGACCCTCGGCGACACAATGCCAGCCCGCCCCGTTGTAGGCCATGATCCAGCCGGGCACGACGGAGTTGGCCGGGCCGCCGCCGCCGCCGTAGTAAGACTCCACCCCGTTGAAGTTCCCCCCAAGGGCGTAGACGCGGGTGAGGCTGGGGGAGATGAAGCCGATCGCCCGGCGCATCGCCTTGGGGAAACCGCCGCCCTTGTTCGGATTGACGTTGGTAAAGGCGTCGTTGGTGACTTGCCACACGAACGCGCCGGGCGTGTCGCCGGTGGAGAGGTAGACCGCCTGATCCGCCGGGTAGGGTGCCGCCGACATAAGTTGCTGCGAGCCGAAGGCGTGCGGGGCGATCGGGAACACATCGGTAAAGAAGTCGTCATCGTCGTAGGCGATCAACCGTTGGGTGGTGAGGATGTGGATCGCCCGCGTGCCCGCCCGGTTTTTCCACTCGAACAGGTCCACGATCGCCTCGCCCGGTCGGAGGGCGATAGCCTCGGCGCTCACGCCCGCCCACGGCGATCCCATGGTGGGATCGTTCGTCCAGTACATTTTCAGATCGACCGCCGAGATCGCGTATACCTTGTTGTCGTGCGTGACCGGCCCGTAGAAACCACTGATCGCAGCACCGGTATTCCAACGAGCGGTGAAGGTGGTCACGTCAACGGTGGTCACGATCCCCTTGTCGGTGCAGATCACCAGATAGCCGCCGTAGTCGCAGGCACCCCGGATGGTGGTGGCCGCGTCCGGCATCGCGGCGGTGATTATCCACGCACCCGCGCCGCTGGTGCCGTCCCAGCGGAGAAAGCGGTTCTCGGTGTCGTGCTTGCTGTAGCCGCAGAGTCCGTTGGGTGCTACCGACGATTTGATCCAGCGCATGTTCGATTCATCGTAGCCCGCCTGAATGCCGCCAAGATCGACCTGTTTGGGGGGTAATACGGCCATGTTTGGGTAGAGGGTGTTGAGGTTGCCGTAGGCGTAGCCGCCGAGGCTGTCTTGCTCGTCGGAAAACTTCTTGCCCATGCCGGGGGACCAGTCGGCATAGGAGAGGACGGCGATCCGTTGCTCGTCAACCACCGACGCATCGCCCGCCACGACGGAGGGGGAGAAACCTTCGAGCGCCGAGGTCACTACCTCGCCGGTCGAATACAACTCCTCCTCCGCGCCGTCGCCGAGCGGCAGGGGGAAGTAATCGCCGTCGAATTTCACAAACTCTTTGACGATGGGCCGGTTACTCGGCGCGCTCATTACGCCTCACTCAACATGATCTCGTTTCGTCCCAGTGTCGAGCGCAGCCGCCGCATCGACAGAGAGATTAGCGCCTGGGCGTTGGCCTGCTCGCCGCGCCCGATCTGGCCGCTCCTGAGCCACCCGGCAGCCGCCCGGACGATATCGCTGGGGCGTTGGGTGGCGATACTGCTGTAGTCGATCGATTCGACTACGGGCGGCGTGAAGATGGTTCGCCCGTAGAGGCTGATCGATTGCGCGCCGTTGAAGTCATACGGCAGGTAGATTTTGCGATTGTAACGATCGATGTTCTCGCGCCACACCGAGGGCGGCAGCATCACCGGCTGGCCGAGGCTGTTGGTGTAAAACACCTCATACAGTGTCATCATGCCGCCGGGGATCGTGTGCCAGTAGTTCGTTGCGTCGATCACCGCGTTGACGGTGGTGCGGGTGAATGCCCCGGCGTCGGCGAGTGCCATCAGGATCGCGTCGAATTTCTGCTGGTGGGGGTAGCCGGAACCGCCGATATTGCCGATCGTAAATAGCAGATTAGCGGCGGGACCGGCGACACCGTAGGCTTTGTTGATCGTCACGGTCCCGGTTGCGGCGACGTTGGCCGACACCATGAACGGATTTCGCAACGTCCCCATGCCGGTCGTTTCCTCGAACCAGATTTCGGAGTTGGCGAGGTCGTTATCCTCCCCCACTTTCAGATCGTCCGAGGCAAAGACGGTGGTGCTGGTGTTGGACGTGACGCGACACCGGGCTACGTCCTGTAGCAGTAGCCCCAGCGAGTAGAGCATTCCGCTCCAAGAGCGGATATCCGGTGTCGCCATCGTCGCCCCTTAGATGGTGCCGGGGACGTGCCCCCCACCGAACATGCCCGCAACGGTGTTGACGGTCATCTGTGGCCCGCCGACCGGCGCGAGGTACTGGTTCGCCCACACCCCGGCATCGGTCATGCCGCCTTGCTGCGCGACCTTCTGCAACAGAGGGACGGTGCCCATCGTGGAATAGAGGTTGATGTAGAGGTCGAGTTGCTTCAACGCTGCGGCCTTCTCCACCAGAATGCGTACCACCTCCATCGGCACGCGCGGATAGAGGACACCCTTCTCGAACGCCCACAGCCGCCCGTTGATCCCGACGACGCAGGTAACGGGGGCGATGTGCGAGATGCAGCGAACATACTGCTTCGTCTTGGGGTGGGGTGCCTTGCCCTCCCAGTATTCTTCGAGGACCGGATCGGCGACCGTCTTGCCCGCGTACTTCCCGGCATCGATCATCGCCTGTCGCTGCAACTGCTTCCCAGCCATCATCACATGCTCGCGCAGGGTGCTGGGTGCCCAGGACATATATTCCTGGCCGAGTAGCCCTTGCTGCGCGTAGTCCACGATCGTCGCCTCGGGGATACCCCAGGAGATAAGATCCGCGAGGGTCAGGACGGCGGTATTGGGCCGGTACTGCGGAGGCAGTTCGTCCGGGCGGGTGGTGGCCGGATCGCCGACAATCTGCTCGCCCTCTTGCTCGGCGGCGTGGAATGCCTGCTCAACCTCGCTCATGCCGGTCTTGAAACTCTGGCGCAAACTTGATTCGATCGCGGCCTGCGCTTCGTTGATCCGCTCGTCGGGGGTTGCCATGATTTCCACTCCCTGATATGGATCGGGGACCGGGGCGGCGTACTCTGCCCACTCTCCCCGGTCCCCGATTATTACTGGCCGTTATCCCTACGCGCCCTTGAACGCCAGCGACTCGGGAACGGTCACATCGTAGACGCGCAGGGTGAGCGCCCGCCGCCTGCGATCGACGTAGTTCGTCGGCACCAGCCAACGATCGGCCACGACGCCCGCCGCGAGGGTGTATTCCGTCTCGCAGGTTTCCGCGTCGTAGAAGTCCTGTTCGGCCTGGATCACCTCGCCCGGCCCCACCAGCACCCGATCGATATTGTCGCGGGCGCTGGGGGTGGCAGCCCACACCCAGGCTTTCCAGTCGGCCACGTCGGGCATCTCCTTCGGGATCGTGACCGGGCGTACCCAACCGACGTGCTGGCCGCTGATATCGTCATCGAAGCGGCGCGGTGCCTGCGTGATCGAAAACGGGCCGTGCGGAAAGCCGGGGTTGACGGTAGCCATCCCTTCCGGCGGCAGCGGGACGCCATCGGCGTCGGTGGGCCGGTCGATCCGCGTCGGCGCTTCCGGCGCGAGGTTGCCAATCGCCGCCGAAGGGACCAGCACCGTATCGCCCGGTTGGGGGGTGTAGGCGTCCTGCGCCTCGGGGGCGTCCTGCTCGCTGGCGGTTGTCTCGGGCGCGCTGGTGGTTTCCTGCTCCTCGGCCTGCTTGGCGTGGACGCCGCAGTATTCCGAGCCTTCGAGTGCCTGATTCTTGCACGGCTCGCCGTTGGCGGTCGTGCCCTTGCAGAGTGCCATCGTGCTACCTCGCGGTGAGCGTCGGTGGCGGGGTGCCGACGCTCACCCCGCCCGCTCGTCTCGGAAGTCTGCTACAGGACCGAGTGTTGCAGAACCACGGCGTTGAGTTCGTTGAGGATCTTGCTGGCGTGGGTCGTTTTCCAACCCTGCGTCCAGCGCTGATCCAGCGGATCAGCCGCGCCCGCACTCCCCTTGCCGTGGAAGATCGAATCAGTGTTCAGACCACTGATGTTGACCTTGCCAAAGTAGTCCATGCCGAAGAAGATGGTTTTGTAGACATTCTGCGAGTTCTCGCCACCGTTGGCGGTGACTGGCGCGAGTTCCGATTCCACGAACCGCACGCCCATGTACTCGCCGATCTCGGCGGTGAACAGGCTCCCGGCGCTATTGCCATTCCGCATGTTCTTGGAGTTGACCAGCGCCTCGCGGATATCGGGATCGGCGAACAGGGTGAACTTGGTGTAGGGGTGGATGACGGCGATGTAGGTGCCGTTGATCCGCATCGCCGAGTTGTTTTCGAGGGTGCGAACCGCCTTGCGGATCTCCTCCTCGGTGATGATATCGCCGGTGGCAACTTGGTTGGTTGCCGAGTTGCCGACACCCGCGTAAAGCTGGTTGGTCGAACCGGCAAGGACGGCAATCTGGATCAGGTTGTCGAGTACCTGGGCCATCTGGTAGGACTGGGCATCGACAACGATGGTCAGGATCGGATCGTAGATTTGCACTTCGATCCGGTCGGAACCGGCGTAGTAGTCGCCGTATTGGTTCGGCGAGGCGGTGATCTTCTCGAAGGTGAGCGAGGAGCCGCTCGGCGTCACACCTTCGGTGAGGAGGGTGGCCGCGCCCGTAACCTTCGTCATCTGCGAAGCGCGCCGCCATTCGTAGGTGCCGCCCTCGTTCTTGGGGATCACGGCTTCCTGGCCGAACTGGTTGAACACGGTGCGCTTCTCGGCGAACTTGATCAAGCCCTTCTTGTAGAAAGTCTTGATCTCAACCGATGCTACTGTTCCGTCAGTAGTAACGTTGATTGGCGTTACCATGCCCGTTCTCCTGGGTGAACGTCTGCGCGCCGGTTAGCGGGTGCCCCCCGCCTTCACGGCGTTCCACAGGTTCTCGAAATCCTTGTCGGGCATATCGGCGACACTGACGCGCGCCCCACCGGCCCCGGCCCCCGTACCCTCGGTGCGGTAGGTTCCGGCGTCCGTCTTGCGGCGGGCGTTCTCGGCGGCGATCTGCGTGCCGCGCTGCTGGGCATAAACTTCGACCGCGCGCATCATCGGGCCGACCATCGCCAGTTCGTTGACCGGCGCTTGGTCGATCATCTCGCCGAGTTTCAGGCTGTCGATGTAGGCGCGGATCTCGGCTTTCGGCACGTCGAACGTCGTTGACAGGGTGTCCACGTAGGGATCGATGCTGCTCTTGACCGTCATGCGGAGGTTGGTTGCCTCCTGCTCGAAGATCCGTTGCTCGCTCTGCTGGATCGCCTGCTCGCGCTGGGCGATCTGCGCTTCCCGCTGCGCTTCCTGTCGCTGCCGGTTCAGTTCGTTGTCTTGCTCTTGGTAGTAGTCGTTGACGCGCTGCCGCATCTGCGCTTGCTGCGCCGGGGGGAGCGATCCGAGGTAGGTGTTCAGGATCGTCTCTCGCTCGTTGCGGATACGATCCCGCTCCTGCTGGATCTGTTCGAGTTGCTGTTGGAGTGGCGCAAGGTTCTCCTGCTTCCAACGCTCCTCGATCTTCGGGAAATTCCCCTGGAAGGAAGCCCAATGCCTCGCGGCCTGCTGGGCTTGCTCCCATTCTTCGCGCGTCGGGGGGGTCCATGCCTGGGTGTCCGGTGCCCGCCCCCGGCCGGGGGCGGGCGTCACACCTTCCGGCGCGGCTGCGGGAGCGGGCGAGGTTGCACCTTCGGACGCGGCCTGCGCGGAAGCATCGGGCGGTGCGGCGGATTGCTGGGCCGACGCCGCAGCTGCAAACTCCCCGCGTTGCGCGGCTTCCCAGGTGCGATCGAAGTTGTCTCCGTCCAACGGTCCCTGACCGGCTGGGGTGGTGTTCTCGTTTTCCAAGCGTGGCCCCCTATCGACACGCGATTACCCGACGTGTTGAGGATAGGGGATATGTCGCCTGCTTGTCAATCCTTACGCGGTGGCAGCCCGAGCAACTTCCGCAACTCGCCTTCCTTCTCCCAGTAGTAGGCCGGCATGAAGTAGCGCATGTTGGCGTTCTCGTCGGACCACGCCTGTAGCGCCGCGTAGGCCCGGCTGGTCTGATCGGCGTCCCGATTGATCAACGCACCCTCGCCGACCATGTTACGCTGCGTGTCTTGCAACAGGATCGCCGCGAGTGGGTTGTTTGCTTTCAGCGATTCCATGATCGCCGGGTCCACCTGCACCGGCGGGTTCTCCCGCGCGTAATCCGCCGACCGGCGGGCGTAGGCGGCGGTATCCGTCTCGGCGCTCACGGTGGCAGGGAGGATCAGCGAGGCGAGGTTACGCACCAAGCCACCTTGCCCGGTCTGCCGTTCGGCGAGCGCCATGCGCGGATCGCCGGGCAGGACCGAGGCGGCGGCGATGGCGGCGTTCTGCGGGGCACCGGCGGCGTAGCCGGTTTCGTCGTAGAGGTTCTGTGCCCAGCGCCGTTCGGCGGGGGAAGTCTTGGACACGCTGCCGCCCATGCGCTCGCGAACGAAGTCGAGCGGCCCCTGCATCGCCGAGGGGATTTCCGGCCCGGCCATCGCCTGTTCGATCCCGGCGGTGCGACTCATCGCGCCGGGACGAATGTAATCCCAGTCGAGGGCATAGGCCAAGCCGACAAGGAAGGGATTGAAGCTGAAACCGGTCTTACCAACCAGCCCCTTCGCCTTCTGATAGGGGGTCTGCTCCTCGGCGCTGTCGTCGGCACCGGCGAACAATTCGCCCGAGAAGGGGGAGAGCGCCCCCAGGATATTGACGCGCAGATCCCCTTGCCCCCCGGCCAGCATCCCACCGAGCAACTTCCCGAGTACCGGCGTCTGACTGTCGAATTTCAGGCTACCGACCTGATAGCCCGGTCGGCCTTCTTCCTTCGCGCGCTGGCTGTCCCGTTCCACGGCGGCGAGGATCGCAAGGGTGATACCCGGATGTTCAGCCATCATTGCGATCGTGCGGGGGTAGGCGCGGATCGCCCAGGAGGCGAACGGCACCACCGAGGACAGGCCGCGCTCCCACCATTGTTCGTTCGAGAAGTCGCCAAAGACTTCCTTGGCCCGCGCCTCACCGCGCGCTATGGCGGCATCGACCACCGCGCCCCACTGATCGGCGAGGCTCCTGTCCCCGGTGAGATTGAACACCTCATCGGCGCTGAACAGGCCATCGGGCGAGAGGCGCGAGAGGGCCGGATCGATCCTGGTGAACCGTTCCGCCGCCTGTGCCAGATCATCGACCATCGACTCCTGCCACACGGCATGACGCGCCGCCGCGTGGGTGAAGTGGTTGATCGATTGAAATATCTCCGTCCACGCGGCGCGGGTCAAACCCTTGACCGCGCCGAGGGCTACCCCCGCGACAGGAACGCTAGCAAGTGGGGTGGCAAGAGACAGGCCAGCCTCGATTTTTGCGGTGGTGAGGGGGTGTAAGGCTCGCACCAGTCGATCGTTCGCCTCACTGAGCGACTGTCCCAGTCCCGGAACATAGCCGGGATTAGACTTGGCGAGTAGCCCACGCCCGCTGCGGGTGGGGCCGAACGTTGGTCCCTTGCCGATGCGGTCGAGGAGCATTCG
>ERZ724522.846-NODE-846-length-18256-cov-7.100709_pt1 | contig 18256 bp, 21 predicted proteins | sample MGYA00376055_ERZ724522 | MGnify/ENA primary metagenome ERZ724522 (study PRJEB28724, sample SAMN07190884) | wastewater metagenome | isolation source: effluent of sewage treatment plant in Hong Hong | place: Hong Kong | collected 2016-03-17 ... | reverse complement strand
TTTAAAAGTTTTGTTAAAAATTCTAATAAAGAAAACAATAACATAGAAATTCAATTGAATATAGATTTTGATGTTGATAAACTATCAGATGATTTAAACTTAGATAAAGACTGTAAATAATGAGCTGTAGAATAAAAAACCTGACTTACGATGAAGTAAGAAATGCATATGTAAATAAAACTGGTATTTGGGATAAATTAGAAAATATTACTCCTGAAGAAATAGCTACTAAATTAGATATTTTAGACCAATTTATTACTGTTAAACCTATTCCTAATGAACAATTACCTAAAGAAGCTTATAAGAACTCTAAAGGTGTTACTGATAAGTATGTAGTAGTTAATCCTGCTAACAATAATGATTATTTTGTTATACCTTCCAGATTTACTGATGCTGTTCAAAAAAAGTTTGAGAAAATACAAGGTAAAGATAAAGCTGCTGAAATATCAAGTAATCCTGATAATATAATTAAAGCTGAATCAGGTACTACTGTACATGCTATTGCTGATCAAATATCACATAATATAGCTAATAATGATGCTATGTTTGTTAAATCTTCTACTAAATATGTTTCTAATGAAGAATTAGCTAAACAATATAATGTAGATATTAATGTAGTTAAGTCTATTGAGAAAATAGTACAAGAACATATTAAGTTTTTCAAAGAAACACAAAAGAAAATTGATCCTAAAGGTAAGATTTATTTAAAAACTGAAAGACTATTAACTAATACAACTGCTCAAATAATGGGTAGAGGTGACTTAATAGCTATATTTAGTGATAGTTCTGCTGGATATATAGATTACAAAACAATGTCTGCTAAACCTGAAGCTACACATAGATTAACAGGTGACTTGATTACAGATGATTGGATTTCTGAATACAAATATGAAGATTTTAGTCTTCAGTTTAATTCTGTAAATAAAGCTTTACAAGGATTAGGTGTCACTAAAATTAGATTTAGTCGTGTATCTCCTATATTTCTAAGAAATTATAATAAGAGGAAGGATGAAAAAGGTCCAGGTAAAAACTTATCTACAAAAATTAAAAGTGTAGAAGGTGTAGGACAATTTTTTAAACCAATTCCTATTAGTATTGAAGAAACAGGTATTCAGTCTCTTGATAATGCTATTGCTAAACTAGTAGAGTTAAGAAGTAACTATCAAAACAGATTATCTAAAGAAGCTAGTAAAGTTTCAGCTAAATCAGAAGAATTAAGAGCTAGAATATTTAAAATTAATAAGTCAGTACAAGCTTTAACAGTTGATAAAGACATGACTTATATGATTAGAGCATATAATTCAATTATAAATGAAATAAAAGATGTTGATAAGCTTGAATTAAAGGATTTGAATGAATTATATGATGACTTACAGGTTTATATAGGTATTACTAGTACTGCAACTACATTTTATAGAGGTCAAAAACTAGAAAAACAAGATTTTGATAAAAAGAAAGTTGATATTGCAATACTATTAGAGAGATTAATGACACTAAATAATCTTGTAAAAGAAGCATTAGTTAATAAATCATTAACCAAAGAAGAAATAAAAGCTGCTACAGATGCTGTAGAATTATCATTTGTTGATAAAATGTTTAAAACATTATCACAAATTGACCATCCTTTATTTCAAAAATTCTATTCAATGTATTCTAGAGCTAATGATAAAACTAGAAAACAAATGAATACCTTTGAGAAGCAATTAAAGGCTATTGTAAAGCCTTTTGAAGATTGGGGAGCATCTAATGGCTATAAAGGTTGGGATGTCTATAATCTACTTATAAATAAAGATACAGGTAATCTACATAGTATGTTATCTAGTAATTTCTATGAAAAATTCAAGACTTTACAAAAGGATGAAAAGAAAAAAGAATTACAAAATATTTTAAAGTTAAAAGATGATTGGCAAGAAACTTTTGATATTAGAAGACAAAAATATATTATAAACTATGATTTAGATTTACAAGATGAATCAGATGTTGAAAAATTAAGAAGATGGGATGAGCAAAATCATCCTAAAACAGGTAAAGTTATATTTGGTAAATATTATGGAATTTACTATGAATTCAAACCAGAAATATTTGATAATGAGAATTATATTACTAAGGAGTATTCTTTTATAAAGAAAAATAAACCATTATTAGACTATTATAACTTTTGGACTAAATCAATGTCTGAAGCTAGACAACTATTAGGACATCATGAAAATGAACAACATATTAGTCAAAACTTTATTCCTTGGATTAAGAAAGAAACTTTAGAAATGTTATTTGAAAGTGGCTTACCTTCATATGACCAAATTAAAGATAAAATATCTGAAATATGGAGTACAACACAAGATGAAACTAAATATGGCGAAATTATTGATAAAAGTGAACAAGACTTATCTACAGGTAAAGCTTTAAGACAAATACCTAGATTTTTTATACAACCTTTCCAAAATGCAAAAGGTGAAGTAGATAAAACTATGAAATCTTATGACTTAAATAAGAGTTTATTCACGTTTATGTCTATGGCACATAATTATAATAATTTAAGTCAAATAGAGGCTCAAACTAATGCTTTACAGGATATTATATATCAACCAGAATTTGGTGAAAAAGAGTTAGGTCCTGATGGACAACCTATTAAAACAGTATCTGGTAGAGCTAAGAAATTATTTGGATATTCTTCTAGTGCTGCAGAATTATTTCAAAAGCATGTAGATTATCATTTATATGGTATTAGAATACAAGATAAACCAGGTAAAGTTGGTGAAACTTTAATGAGTTTAAAGAAATATCAACAAACTAAGGAACTTACATTTGCCCCATTGCTTATTTTAACCAACTACTTAGGTCAACAATCTAATATGTTCTTTGAAGGAAATAAAGGATTTTTCTACAATAAAAAACAAATGTTAGACACTATTAGTTTTCATAAAAAAGCTTTAATACCTGGTACAAAAGAAAGTGCTATATGGAATGCTGTTACTTATATGTTTCAACCTTATGGTGAAAAGAGAATAAATGAAGTTAATAAAAGTATTCGTATTTCTAAGGCTTTAAAATGGGCTAATGAAGATAATCTATTTATAGGTTATAGAAATGCTGATGAACATACATCTAATCTTGTATTAATCTCTATGATGAAAAATTATGGTATTAGTGCTGATGGTAATGTAAGAAGATTATCAATATTACCTAAAGATACTAAATCATTATATGATAATATAGAGATAAAAGGTGATGAATTAACTATTAAAGGATTAACTGATGAAGGGTTTACACAGTTTAGAAATACTGTAATGAATGTTTCTAGAAATATTAAAGGTTCATTATCACAAGAAGATATGAATGCTATTAATTTTACATTATTAGGAACATTAACAATGTCATTTAAAAACTGGCTTCCTGCACTTGCACTTGAAAGATTTGATAAATTATCTTATGATGCTACTTCAGAATTAATTAAAAGTGGTAGATATGTAGATTTATTAAATGAATGGGGTATAGACAAAGATAAAGGAATATCTGTATTTCTACCTAAAGTAGCTAAAAGATTAGGCTTATTTGCGTTAGATGTAGCTACATTTGGTACAACTAGTATGTTACCTATTAATGAAAATAGAGCTAAAGCTATGTTTGAACAATATTTAGAAACACATAGTCATTTATTAACTACTAAATCTAGAGATGAATTATATAAAGAATATTTAGAACATAAAAGAGGTAATCTTAAAGCTGCTGCTATTGAATTAGCAGTTATAGTATATCTAATGTTAGGTATATTAGGTTTAGGTCAAGTATGGGATGATGATTCTTATCAAAGAAGAGTAGCTATGCGTCAATTAAGAAGACTATCACGAGAGTTATCTTTTTTTATAGATCCTTCAGCAATGATACAAACAGTTGGTAGAAATACAATACCTTTATCAGGGTTAGCTGTTGATGTTCAAAAACTATTAGTTAATACAGCAGATGAAATTAGGGATGAAATAGTAGGTGAAAATAATAAAAAAGATCCAACTCCCTTTCTTTATTATGGAAGAAGTTTTATGGTAGGTGGTAGATTATTAACATTTTTTGAAGTATTTGAAGCAGACGAAAAAAAGCAATTTTAAAGAGGTCAAAAAGGGGGATAAATCCCCCTTTCTTTATTTAAATACTAATGTTTGTTTTCCAAGTTCATGTATACTAGAATCACCTACTAATAATGTTATAGTATCACTTGTATTACTTTTTAAATATAAATGATTACCTTTATTTAATGATATTTCTACATGACAAGAATCACTATCAGGACAATCAATAAAATATTCAACTTTACCTTTTGAATCTACAATTACACCTGAATGTAAAAATACTCCAAATGTTACAGCTAAAAATAGTAGTTTCATTATTGTACTTTATAACTTTGACTATTTACTTTCAATGCTGTAAGATTCTTAGGGTCAAATGATCTATAACCCTTATCTTTTACACTATATACAGTAATATTACCTAGTTGTGTTTGATTCTTTCTAGGTCCATTAATAGTTCTTACTCTATTATCTTTTGTAGTAAAAGTTACAGTAATAAATCTACCTTTTGAATTGTTAATTAAATCTACAGCAGTTGTTCTACTGATTTTCTGTGTTGTTTGTTTTGTTTGTTTTGTCTGTTTCATATTCTTTTTTAATTCTTTTTTTAAGGAATATATAAATTTGTAGGATTATTAGTATGGATTTCTATGTTAGGTAGCCATTCATTAAATTTCTGTCTATTGAATTTAGATGTAATTAAATGTATACCTGTTTTAGAAGGTATTGTTGCTAATATTTTAGTCGTATTAATTGGTTCACAATTATAAAGAATATTAGCAATTTCAGAATATCTTGGTAAATCTTCTTTATCTAAATCAATTATCCAAAATTTATCTGTTGTTTCTCCTTTTCCACAAGCAGAATTATATATTTTAGAAATTCCATCAAAATTATCTTTTCTTAAAGCAATAGAAATCATTTCTAAACATTTTAATGTAACATCTTTTTGATGTCTTTTACCTAAATTTATTCCACATCTAGCATTAAATAATTCACAAAGTTTAATTATTTCTTGTTTATAAGCTTCTAATTGTTCTATAGAATAAATATAATAAGCCTTAATTAATCTATTATTATTATTCCTACCTAATCTACTAACTCCATATTTATCTTTATTTTCAATAAAATCCTTTTTTCTTTGAATTATTTGAACAAAATAAAATTCATTTGGATTATTGAATGTTAATAAAGGTTTAATTATTTCAAAATTATCTATCATGTTCTTCCTTCTTCATTTGGATATAAATCTGTTAATAAATCACTTTGCCAATATTCTTTAGTATCCACATTCATAATTGTCAATTTACCTTTAAATCCAGCTCCAGTATCTAAATTCCATACATTTGCAGCATTCATTGGTGTAGTTATAGGAATTCTATTAGTTTGTAATATTATTCCTCCTTGTGTTACATTTTCTTCATGTTCACTCCAATTAATAGTACTTGTATGACCTATAAAGATTTCTTTGAAGTTATCTTTAGTTTTAAATTTAATAGGTTCTTTAAAGTTTCCTTTTAATGTAGCTTTAAATGACATAGCAGCTAACCATAAATCTCTATCCCAGTAGAAAATCATAGGGTCATACTGTTCTTTAATACTAAAGTGTCTATTAAATCCTCCATGTACAAAACATCTATTTTGGTCATCTACATAATATAAATGTTGATTTCTGAAAAATTTAATATGATGTTCTGGATAAAATATACCTCCTGTACTATAATCATGTTGTGAATACTTTAAATAAGAATCTAATGTAGCTCTACCTCCTTGAGGTAATCCAGGATGTGCTCCTGTAGCCATCATAGTTAAAGTCCAATCATCATGATTACCTTTAATAGATATTAGATTCTTAATTTTAAGTAATTCTTCAACACATTCATAAGTTTGTGACCATCCATCAGCTATATCACCTAGTTGTATTAAAGTATCATTTTCATAATCAAATCCACTTCTATCAAGACATTGTAGGAGGGCTAAATACCCTCCATGAATGTCACCCATACCATATGTATTACTCATAATACTCCATTAAATCTCCATTCTTCCATCCCATTCTATCCAAGAATTGATTTCTTGTTTCAGTAATAACGGAATTTTTCAATTTACCCATATTAGCATTTCTAATGAATTTAACTTTACTTTTACTAATTTCAGTAATATAATAAATATTTCCATATTTATCTTTATAGTTATTACCTTGTTTATAAGTACCAAATAATAAAATATCATCTGGATATAAATCATCATAATCAATACTATTCTCACTAATTACAACATCACTATATAACTGCATGTTATTTCGTGCATTGAATTCTTCATCATCTTCATCATCACCCATATTAACATAAGGATTATAAGTCTTACCAAAACCTAACAAATGCATTGTATCTGGTTGATAATCTTTGTTTTTATGAATTTTTAGATTACTTTTTACAAATCCTGGTTTATTATCTATAGTAGATGATGGTCTGATTGTACAACTTTCAGTTTTATTAAAAGTTCTTGTTACAAATACTGTGTTTAAATTCATTGTTTTATACTTTTTAATATATCATTAACACTAAAGTGGATACTCATAAATCCTTTTTCACTTTCTTTCTTTCCAAAAGCTACTTCTTTTCCTTTTAGATATAATTTAATACTATTATTAAATGAATCATTAAAAGTAGTATTGTTAAAATCAATTATTTTCAGCACTTCTTTTGCACAAGTACATAATTGATCCCATGCATCATCTTCATCATCAGAATTAACTGTGCAAATACCCATAACAATATCTTCTATAATATCACCCCTTTCAGGAGAATTATATGACATTATTTTTTGTATATAATGAAAATCATAGTTTTTAATATTAGCAAATTGATGAAAAGATGTTTCTCTAGCTAATGTTCTATATTCTGGATTGAATACATACACTTCATCTTTATCATTTTTGAAATCAATTAAATACTGTAATTTAACATCATCATAATGTGCTTCATAGAATGAAGAAAGAACATATGAAGGGTATATGACTCTCTCTTTAAAACCATATTGTTTGATTTTGTCTAAAATTAATCCTTGTATATCTCCAATTTTTTTTGATGTATTTGGTAATGTTAACCTTACATCATCAATTACTACCATATATTTTTCGTATAATCTCTCCTAATTCTGTATTATTAGGATACTTGTTAATTAATTGTGTTATATCTTTTTGTTGCTGTAGTAAAACTTCAATGTAATTTGCTCCATCAAGTAATTCTTGTTGTAAATGATTAAGATAATTATCTTTAGTATTATCAGCTAATGTAGTACCATACTTCTTAACTCCAACTTGACTTCTATTAGTAAGTTTTTGCTTTACTGCTTCTACAATAGGATCTTCTGTATAATTTTTATCAAAATAATCTAGAATATGACTAATTGTTTTATTAGTTGAAATTATAGTTTTTTGTTCTTGATTATCTCTTTCATAATTAGCACATTTGGCTTTTACCCATGCTACTTGTTCTGGTGGCATATTATTTACTTATTACAATGAAGCTTTTCAATGCTATATCTACTGCTCTTTCATTTAACCAATCTTGATTTAAATTTGAACCAGTTTCTTTACTTTTTTCAGATTCTACTACATTCAGAGTCTTATGGATGTTATCAAAAACTTTCCATTCTTTCTTCTTACACCATTCATTTGTAGTATCATATCTCTCAGATATTTCACTAATAAATGGAAGTAGCTCTTCTTTTACTAGTAGTAATCTTAGTCTTTTTACTATGTTTCCTAACACTTGTTAATTTTTTATAATTATTCAATACATCCATTTGTCTATGTGTCATCATACTAAATGTGACTAATCCAAATTTCGGATGTTTTACTTTAATTGTATTTTCAGTCATTTCTTTTTCTTAATTTTGTTTCTATTTCAGAATTATATCTTAATATTTCATCTTCTGCATAAGGCTTATCTTCTAATTCATTAATATACTCTTTAGCAATATCTAAATTATTATATCCTAAATCTTGAGCTAATTCTTCAAATAAAGCCTTATCTTTATAGAATATTTTCCATCTTTTACTTAATTTCCCATTAATATATTGTGGAACACACTCTTTAATATAAAGTTTATCAAATTTTGAATAAGCACCTTCTACGAAAGTATTAAATATATTTTTATATTTATCTGGAACTTCTAATACAAATACAACACCTTCTTGAATATCATATTCATCTCTAAAATTACTTAAATTTCTTAAAGATTCAGAAAAATCCTCAAATTCATTATTTAAATTCCCAGGTTTAAATAACAAAAATAAACATCCTTCTAAATCCCATCTAATATCATATTCATGGTCTTGTACATAAGCATTAACAAATCCCATATTTAATAAGAATTCTTCTCTAAGTTTTAAAGAAGGTAATAAAAACCTTGTACATCTGTTGTATTTTAACTCCACTGGAGTTTTAGTCATATCTTAACTCTATTTCACCATTATTTTCAATAATCTCTCTATTATATGACCAACTATTTTTATCTACATACCATTTGTAATCTTCTACTAATTCTTCTATACCTTTATACCATTTACCATCTTTTCTAAATCCTGATGTTGCCATATTCAAGAATTTATCTGAACAGCTATAAATTAAAGGTGTTCCAGGATTCTTAGTAGATTCAACAATAAATTTAAAATTAAGTAATTTATAACTCTTTAATTTACTCCAATATTCATCATTAGAGTAATTTATAAGCCAATATAAAGCCATTGAATACCAAGCAGCTTGTATATCATATCTCCATCTAAGTGAGCTAGAATCAAAGCTAAACACTGAATTACCAGTAGTTTTAAGATCCATTGGTTGAATTTCTTTAGTATCATGATTAACAAATACTAAATCAAGCTTAGATTTACATTTCAAGTCCTTTAATTCCCAGTAAATTTCTAATTGTGTAAATCTTTCTTTTGAACTTTCAAAATATTCTTCAAAGTATTTCTTAGTAAATTGATTATTCCTTAAACTATTAACAACAGAATCAACAATCTTATATTGATTATTAGTCAATAATTGTTTATCTTTGTTATTAATATTATGAATATTCTTTTTAATAAGATACTGATAATAAGGTTGATACTTATCCTTAAATTCAGCAATAATAGTTTCTATCTTCTTTTTATTAATTCCAGCATATTCATAAGCTTCTTCATAACAATTACCTGTTATTTCTCCACAATTTTCATTATGTACTAAATAATCAATGAATTTTAACATTTGTGGTTGAGGAAGTTCAGAATCAAACTCTTCAAATTCTAAATAATAGTATTCCCAGAACTTATTATTTTCTGTTAACATAATATCAACAGCAGAACCTATAGTTAAATGATCTTTTTCTTCTAAATCTTGGTCTTGTTGAAACTTATAATAACCTGGACCAATAGACAATGCTCTCAATGCTGAATAACTTAATGCTTCAACACTAAAATAATTCATATATGTGTATATTTATCAGAATCGTGGTATTCCTGAAACTTTTTCAATTTATAAGCTATTCTTCTATCAATTTTCTCTTTGTTGAATATCTTTTTAAGTATTTCTAATCTAATCTCTACATCACCAATTTCATCAATAATATCTTGATCTTCAACTTTATGTGGTTTTGTAAGTTTTTGTGTTAAAACAAGAGCTAATTCTTGTAATTCTTCTGATGCTTTATGAAGATTATATTCATAACCATTCTTTTCATGAAGAATATCAATGATTCCTTTTCTTGTTTGTCCTTGTTCTTGTGTTATATTCATCACTTTATTTTAATCCATACTCCAGGATTATCCTTATTCAATGTATAATATTTACCATTTTTCTTATATGGTATTGGTATAACATAATCCATGTTATCATCAGGAATTATTTCATGTGCAGTAAGTAAGTCAAGAATGATTTGATTTGCATTATTGAAATCAAATGTTCTCTTACTATCTCTGACAAAATGAAAATAAACCTCCACAGGGTATGTTTTACTCTTCAAATAATCACGTAAGTCTTGCGTTTTGTTCTTAAATTCATTATCTCGTGTTTTGTATTCATCTACAGTTTTCTTAGAAGCTGAGTATCCTTGAATACCCAGACTTCTAAGATATTTTGTAACTGTTTTAGAAGGGAATATACCCCTTGAAGTTTTCACCTTTGAATTCTTCAGTGAAGGTACGTTACCTTTGAGAAATATTTCTATCAATATATACTATTTAATCCTGCAGAACTAAATGCAAATTTACTATCTTTTTTAAATTCAATAGTATCATAAGCATAAAAGTCCTTGTTTTCAAAGCTTTTCTTCATCATAATTTTTCTGAATTCAACATATTCTTGTAAATATTTTGCAACATTTTGAGAATAGTCTGTTTCATAAAAAGATTTGAAGAAATTATTAGTGTAACAACTTAATATATGATTTAATGAAAATGGCACTTCATTTCTTAGAATTTCATTAGTAAATTGTTCAGCAAATTGTATAATACCTGCACAAATAAATAACCAATTACTTACTTTCACATGATTAAATGTAGGAGTATGTAAACGCCATTCAATTGTTTGCTTCTGACTAAACATATAAGGGTGAAGATTCACCCAAAAATATCTACTATGGAAGTTCCATTTCTCTATATCACCTTTAGGATGTTTTAGAGTATTTAAGTTCCATGTTGCATCAGTTTTAGGTATTGTACTATCAGATAAAAAATAATAAATTCTATCAAAAGCATCTTTAGTTAATGTCTTAGCTTCAGATACTGATTTAATAGAATTAAAATTAAAATCATTTAATTGTAAATCTGGTAATTTTTGACAATAATTTTTATGAAAATGTTTTACATATTTTTCAGGCTCACTTTTATAAGCTGGAAACATCTCAAATATTTCATTTTGTAAATTATAAGCTAATTTATAAAAAGCAATAACAAATTCAGGTGTTCTTTTCTTCAAACTACCTAAATGTATATGCATTGAACATTTTTCATCAAAATCACATCTTTTAGTTAATTCTGAACATAGTAATTTTACTGTTTCTAATCCATAATCACCTTCTAAAGGAATAGTAGTATATTCATAAGGTTCTGTACCATCTTCTTTTCTAAGACTACCATCTCTTAAAGGAACTACACCTAAAGGACCTAATAAATGTTTAGGAATAAAACCATTACTAGATTCTAACTCAATACCAAATGAATAAGGTAATAATTTAGAAGCTAATGTAGTATTACTACTAAAAGTAATATGCTTTCTATTCTCATTATGTTCTTTAATTATACTTAGAAATAGTTTATTATTATTATCTGCGTTATAACTAAGCTTACTTAAATTTTTATATTTAAATACAGATTTCTTTTGTAAAGAACTTTTACTTACACCACTTATCTTAGGATTAACATATGTACCAGTACCAAGATACTCTACAAATCCTAATTTTTCAGCAATTTCAGCAGATATACAAACAATACCTTTTTCATAATCATCTTTCCAACTTTCATTTATTACAACATTTGTATAAGGATTAAATTTAAAATATCCTTGCTCACTTTTTTCATTATAAATACCTTTAACCAAGTTTTCATTTTCTTGTAATAACTTAATTAATTCATATTTACCTGATTCTACATTATAAGCAATTTTACCTGTATTTAATCTAGTCCATTTATATTCACCTCTTTCATTTAATACATAAAAACAATCAACATTCATTTCATAATATTGAGGATCTTTTTTACCTATTCTTTTACAATTTTCTATAGATACTTCTCTACCATCCCATGTAGTGACTGTTCTTACATCATTTTTATGAATTTTTATCATCTCTTTCTTTGTCATTTTTATTCAGAATAAAGTAATCCTTGTTTAGGAGCATCAGCTACAAATGGTACAATATCTGTAGTTTCTTTATTGTTAATAATATCATTATACTTCTTCATAATTGTAGTTCTAGCACCTGTTATTAATCTTGTTAAAGTTACATATTTAGGAAGTTGTCCAATTTCTAATTCAATAGCTTTTAAACTTGATGATGCATCATTTATAAGATTATAAAGTTTATCATTATCTACATTCTTATTTTCAAATAATACTTTATTAGAAAAAGGTTTTTGTTCATGAGATGTTATTATCTTCTTTTCTTCCATCTTAACAGCTGCTTTTTTATCAAAATCCTTAATTGTATTAAGTAAATCATCTATCTTAAAATCAATAATTTCTGCTCCATGAAAAGTACCTGTTCCAAATCTGTATTGTCTGTTATAATCAAACATTGGTGAAAATTTACCAGTTGCCCAGTTTTTACCATCTTCAGCTCTAGCATTACCCATAGTATCATTATAATTAGCAACAAAACCATGACAATATTTAGCTATATTCATACAATTAAAAGTACCATTATTACTAATAATATCATCTTTATTAGCTTTATAAGCAGCAATTAAATCTTCAGCATGTTGTTTAGATAATAATAATAATCCTTGATAAAAATAATATTTATCCAATGACTCCATATCACATTGTGAATGTGTTTTATCAAAGCCATAAATATCTAATTCTAATTCAACATATTTATCTTTATCTCTACCAATTATATGACCATTTCTAGTATATCTCCCTTTCCAGAAGAATACCTTTGCTCCAAATTTAGCTTGATCTAACAAATAAGGTTCATTATCTAAAAGAATATTACCTTGAGCATTACCTAGTTTAGGAAACTGATTTAGTCTTGAAAAATGGTAGTTTTTAAAAGCTGTTTGAAGCTTCTTAGCATTTTCAACTTGCTTACTTTTAGGTTTCTCTTCTGGTTTTTGATGAAATGTACTAACATAACCTCCAGTATGTCCATAATTTACATTACTAAAAGAATTATCAACTTGGTCTCTATTAATTGGATGTAATCTAAACTTCTCACCTGGTTTTATTGTAATAACACAATTTAAAGGTACTGCAGATACTGTATTAATATCACCACCAATACAATATAAACTTTCCTTAATAGATGAAAAATAATATGATTGTTCATCTTCCTTATAAACATACAAAGGTCTTTCTTCTGTTAATTCTTTAGCATACATATTACTTTTAGAAGCTCCTTTAAATATCTTTAATACATTAGGCTCACTAGGATGATACCACATAACTGTAGCAGCACCTTCATAATCTTTCAATACATCAAATTGTTTAGGATTATTTAAAGTTTCAGATAATACACTCATTAATGTAATACTATCAATCTTACCATCTTTAACTTTGTAATTTTTAGCTAAATCCTTATGATTACTAATTGTACCATTATGTACACCAATCAATTTAACACTATTTTTCTTAGTTTTAATTACAATTGGATGTGCACAATCAGCATCATCTTTAGTTAATTTATTACTAGCATTTCTAGTATGACCTAAAATGATAAAATTCTTATCATCTGCTCTAGTTTGCAAGTGAATACTATTTTTTTCACAAAAATCTGACCAATTAGCTTCAGATTTCATTCCTTTAGTGACTTTATCATTTATTACTATACCACAAGAATCTGTACCTCTTGTAGCATTATAAATACCTAAAATCTTTATTTTTTGTATATCCGCTGGTCTACTGGAAATAAATCCAAAAATTCCGCACATTATTTCTTTATTAAATTTAAAATTTGATTATAATATATTTCACTTCCTTTTTCTCCAAGTGATGGAGCACTATTTGTCTCTAGAATAATAAAATCACATGTCTTTCTTTTATTGCCATCTTCATCTGTAGAACTTTGTACTCGTACATCTACTGCACAAATATCTAATCCAACAGTCTTACAAGCTAAAATAGCATGTTTTTGTATTTCTTCCCAGTTAATAGGTTTATCAAATAAAGTATTATCTTCACCTACCCAAACACAATTATCTGAATTAAAATACCATCTATCTTTAGCATCATTTTTACGAAGTTTTCTCCAAGATAAGAAATTACCTTCTTGTGTAACATGTAATCTATATTCTCTTGCATAATTATAATATTCTTCAAATATATAATTAGACAAGTCTTTACCTTTCATCCATTCTTCAAGAGATTTTTGGTCTTTATGTAAAGTATTACCTACTCCACCCTGTCCAAATAATGATTTAGATAATATTGGATAAGGTAGATCTTTATTTTCTACTAATTTACCACTCATATGACCAATTTCATAAAATGCTTTACCATCATGTTGAAACCAAACTGCAGTTTTTACTCCAGCTTTAGTAAAAGCTTCTTTCATCTCTCTTTTATTTCTAGAAATTTCAATAGCTTCTGTTCTATTAATCTCTAAAACATCTTGTCTTGAACTAATTTCTTCAATAGGTGTTAGACTACCTAATCTTACAATTACAGGTTTATTATGAAATGTAGTATATAACTTATCTCGTAAATCTTCAGCTGTATGATTTTTAGTTCTTAATCTTACTCTGAATTGTGTAATTGGTTTTTTAACTTTCTTTTTTTGTTTATTTAAAATCATACTTTAATTGTTTAACATTATTAAAAAATCCAGATCCATGAACATCACCACTACCAAGTAACTCAATCCAATCTTTTTGTAAAATTATACATTTATTATCTAAAAATATATAAATATAAGTTAGATTATTTTGTATAGTGTATAAATCAGTCGTATCTAAATAAGGAACATTATTTCTTAAAGAAACTTTTTCAAAATATTCTGTTAATTTACCATCATAATATATCCCAAATCTACAAAATAATGTAAATAAACTAAATACTAAAGGTTTACTAATCCATTCTTTACTAAATTCTATAATAATCTTATTATCTAATGAATAAACTGTAGATAAATTATAACCTTTTAATATTTCAATTTCATTTAAAAATCTTTGTAAATTTTCAGCTAATTCATTTATATTATTTATTACAGGTAATGGAACTCCATTAAATAAATATGGATATATACATATTTTTAATAATTCTTGTTTATCTAATACACCTAAATAACTTGAATTTTGTCCATATATGGACATACTTTTTTTAGTTAATTCAGACCATACAATATCTTGTAAAAAATCTTTACAACAAACTCCTAAATGTATACCTTCATAATTATCATTTAAAAATTGAAATGCCCATCCGCTATGTTTTCCATGATAATTTGTTCCATAAGGCATTAATTTAACCTTACCATCTAATACAATAGTCTCTTCCATTACTCTCCTCTATTATTTTGTTTGCTTTTGTAAAATGTGCACAACCACTAAATGTAGTTTTTCCACCAGAATAAAATTGTGCTGCTGGATGTGGTGCTGTTAAGATATGATTTGCATTACCATTTATAAATTGAGTATATGCTTGAGCATATCCACCCCAAAGCATAAATATTGTACCAGGATTATCTTCACTAATAGTCTTTAACACATATTTAGTAAATGGTGCCCATACATCTATATGTACTCCTGGAACACCTACTAATGTAGTTAAAGCTGTATTTAATAATAATACTCCTTGTTTACTCCATCTAGTTAAATTTGCTTCATTTACTACATCTGCAAATTCTGTATCATTATTGTAGTAATCTCTTTCTACTTCTTTAAATATTACTTTTAAAGACTTTGGAATATGATTATCATCTGGTGTAGTTCTAGTATAACTAAAAGCTAAACCATCAGCTTCTAATACTTTATTTCTTAATCCAGGATATGGATCTTGACCTATAATTACTACTTTCAAATCATCATACTTACATTCCTTAAAAGCTCTAAAACAATTAATATCTAAAGGAGTTATTAATTTACCTTGTTTTTTTTCTGCTTTTAAATAATCTATTATTTTATCAAATTCTGGAGAATCAATAAATGGTTTAAGTTTATTGAACCATCCTTCTTCAAATAATGGTTTTATTAAATTTGTATATTTACCATTCATCATCGTCATATTCATCATCTGTACCTAATTTCTCTCTTACTTCATCATCTGTCCATTTATTATAACACCACATATGTACATGATTTTCAGAATTGTAATTTAAATAACTCCATACTTGTTCAAATCCTAAATCTCCAAAAAACTGTTCTAATAAGCCATTTTCTCTATCAATAAAGAAAATATGATTATGATTACTATAACTATTTAATATATGATTAAAAAAATTTAATCTATTCTGTTTAGCAATATCAGAAACTGAATTTCTAATACTACTCATAAATGATAATTGAATACTACCACAACTAGATGTTCTACTATTAACTATTATATTAATAATATTATCATTATATTTAATTAAATATTGTTTTTCATAGTCTTGTAACATTCTATTACCTTCATTATGAACTTTTTCTTCAAATGAAAATGTTTCTTCCTTCTTCTTTTCCTCTTTTTTTAACATAATCGCTTATATCTTTTTCTGTATTATCTGGTGTAAAAATATAATCTAAATTATATTCTTTAACCATTTTCTCTGTACATTCTTTACCTGCTTTATCATTATCGTAAAATAATATTATATTCTTAAATCTACCTTTCAAATGTCTAAAGAAATCAGGATTAAACCAATGTCCTTCTCCATGTGTTGCAACAGCATTTAAACCTAGTTCATACATTACCATACAATCTTTCATAGATTTAGTAATATATACTATATCACCTGTTTCAGGTAATTGGTCATATCCTTGAATATCCCAATCATTATTAGCATTAGTATCCCATTTATTCCATTTATTTTCATTTGGTATATAGATTTTATAATTACCTGTTCTTGGAAAATAATAAGCATATATTGGATAATTTTTTGTATAAATTCTTTTTAATTCTTTGTTAATATAAAGATCTTTAACAGAGAATACATTAAATTTAACTAAAGTTTCCTTAGAAATTCCATACTCCTCCCACCATTCTAAGTCTTCTTTAGTAAACTCTTGAGATTTTATTGAAATTACTCTTTTTTCTTTGATTCTAGGCTCAAATATAGGTGTAGTAGTACTAACTGTTGGTTTGGTATTATACCCTCCTAAATTAAGCTTAAAATCATTATTTATTATTTTACAAGCTTCCCATAAATTACAATCTCCATTTATCATTTGAACATACCTAAAACAATCTCCTCCTAATTTTTTACCTAAATCTTTAAACATTAATTTCTGATAATGAGTATTCCAATATATACCAAAACTAGGATGATCATCTATCCTATAAGGAGCAGAGAATATTTCATCTATTTTGAAATTATATTTGATATATTTTCTAAAAATATCTTCATCAGATATGTATTTTAAAATATTATCTTTTGATAATGGTAAATAAGTATTATTTTTTGTACTAATCATAAAATAAGGGGGAATTTCACCCCCTTTATTATTTTTCAATATAATTGATTACCAAACTTCACCCTCAGACTTCTGAGGTTCTACTGGTGTTTCACCAGGTAGTGGTTTCAAATATGGTTTAGCAAGAGCTTTTTCCATACCTTGAGTTTCAACTTTTTGCTTGCTAGCAAATGTTTTAAATCTAGGAAATTGCAACTCTGTACCTTTCTTTCCTGTATTACTATTCATATATTCACGACCATTGATAGTCATGTATACATATTCTCCATTACAAACTATTTTAGATAGTTGTTCTGCATATTCACCAATAGTATCAGCTGAAATACTATCAACTGCTTCACGAACTCCTAATTCATCAGCTAATGAACTAATTAGAGCAGAAATTTGTTGTTCCTGTTCTTGATTAGCAATATAAACAGTTTTAACTGTTCCTACTTGTCCTGTATAACCTTCAGCAGGTACAAATCCTTCTGTAGTTACTGGTTCAGTTTCTACTTCAAATTGAAGCTGAGATGTTCCTGTACTAGCAGTTTTAGGAGTGATTTTATTAATCTTAACTAGGTGTTGACCTGGATTAAGATATTTAGAAATATAATTCTTATTTGTTGTCTTTACTTCTTTTGTATTAAACATATTTTTTGTTTTTTAAAATTGTTCTTTTTTCGTTACTGTTATTGAATCTGTATACGAATTATATGATGATGGAATTGCTGCTTCCTCAGTACTTGAATCCATTATAAAACCACCATTAGTTTTTATTACACCTACTGTTGTATCAAAAGGTTTATATTCACCTACATGTTTTATACCCTCATATAGATTTTTTGATTTATACTGTACTTTACGTAAATCATCTAGCATTTTATCTGCTAGTGTGGTACGTAAT
>ERZ724522.845-NODE-845-length-18272-cov-4.709996_pt1 | contig 18272 bp, 17 predicted proteins | sample MGYA00376055_ERZ724522 | MGnify/ENA primary metagenome ERZ724522 (study PRJEB28724, sample SAMN07190884) | wastewater metagenome | isolation source: effluent of sewage treatment plant in Hong Hong | place: Hong Kong | collected 2016-03-17 ... | reverse complement strand
ATAAATAGAGGCGTTGTAGGAAACCGAAGAATCATTTGGGAGAATAAGATGACTAAAAAGAATGATGAAAACCATAAGGAGTTTTTTTTGCAAGTAGGGCCATTTACTGAGCAGGAAAAATATTTGTTTAAAAGTGAAATGCAGAGAAGAAACATTAAGATTGGGCGTTATCTCAAAGATCTCGCACTCAGGGAAATTGTGAATACGAAGAGCATAAGTGCCTCAATCACCCACATTTAATACACAGAAGACTTATGCCAATTCAAAATGCTAAAAAAACAGAAGTTAATGGTGTTGTTGAAAAAAAATTATTCTTGGCTCATTCTGCCGATCTTGAAAAGGAGATACCTCCACAATCATATTACTCACACATAACTGGAGTTCGTGAATGGAAGGATACGTTTGTGTCTCAAATTCGAGAATTTTTATGTAAAAATGAATTCTTCCCTCTTTTGGAGTGGGCATTGGACATGGCAGTTGAGTGGCATGATCTTGGTAAATTAGATGATCAGTTTCAAGATGTGCTTAATGGAAAAGTAAAGGGGCGGGCAATAAATCATGTTGAAGCTGGAGTGGTTCTTTTTGCTAATAAATATAATGAAACAAAGAAATTTGAATATCTTATTGTTTCTTTGTTGATTAGGGCGCATCACATAGGATATACTAATCACCATAAAATAATAGGCAATGGTATTGTTAAAAGCGAATGTCTTATTAATAAAGCCAATATGAGCGCAAAGTATGGTGTAATATTGGATAGTTTTTTTGACTTGCATTCTTGCTCAAATTTCGGAATGAACGACCTAACTGTAAAAGATCATGTTTGTGCCAATCTTGAAACATATATAGAACGACATGCTTTAGCGATGAATAAAACATTTAATATGGATTCAATTGGTTTTGACCAGAGATTGACGGAGAAATTCTTAAAAAATCACTATTGGATGCGTTTGGCTTTGAGCATATTGGTTGATGCCGACCATACAGATACTGGGTTTCACTATGACAATCGACCAAATTCACGGAAATATAATGATTTAATGGCGAAAAAACTAAAAAAGCAGCAAGCATTAAATTCACAAAAAATAATTAAAAAGATAAGTGGAAATAGTAAGCTTAAAAGTGATTCAACCAAACGAAACAGTTTGCGTCGTAGAATATTAGAAAAGTGTCTTGAAATTGATATCGGGGCGCACAACTTTTTTATTCATTCTGGAATGGTTGGTAGTGGAAAAACTCTTTCCGCATTTTGTTTTGTGAATAGGGTTGCATTGAAATATGGATTGAATAAAATTTTCTTTATCGAGCCTTTTACTGCATTATTAGACCAAGTTGGGGAATCTTTAAATAAGTTTGTTGGTTTTAGAGATAGTGAAGAAATGAATATCTTTCATCATGTGTTTCCTTGGAAAAGCAACTTTGCAAAGAAATATCAGAAAACAGTTAGCTCTTCTGTTAATTTGATAACATATGTGAATATATTTAATATGCTCTTTTCGAATGAAACATCGCAAATAAGAAAGTTTCATAAACTTATTGGTAGCGCAATTGTTCTTGACGAATATCACACAATTGAACATAAACATTTAGTTGATCTATTTTGTGTTCTTGCTGGAATGTCGAAAAACTTTGGAACAAAAAATGTTCTTCTTTCTGGTACGCCGTCTGAATTATGGAAAATTGATGGATTCGAACAATGTCTTACATCTGATGAAGTTTGTGAAATAATTGATCCAAACTTGTACAAAGACATGGAGATTTTAGAATCTCAAAGAATAAAATACAAACTGTTGGATTATAAAAACGGATCTTTGACTCCGTTGACTTTCAGTAATCTTGCTGCTGTTTTTTCAGATTTTGACAAAAGTATATTTTGTGTAACCGAAACACGAAAAAAGGGGGCTGGATTATTTGCTTATTTGCAAGAAAATTATCCGAATAAAAAAGTATATTTGCGTCATTCAGGTTTGACTCCAAAAGACAGAAAAGCTCAATTCGAAAGAATTAAGTTGGATTTAAAGAATGGAACTAAGCCTATTGTTATTGCGACAAAGGGTTCTGATGTTGGATTGGATATTTCATTTGAAATTGGATTTGTGGAAGAAATATCTTATGATACCATATTGCAGGCAGGTGGGCGAGTAAATAGGGAGTGTGAATTCGACGAATCGGTTTTGTATTTGTTTAAGCTTGGTGAATATCCAGATGAAGATGATGTTAAATTCTTTTGTAATCCGGCAAATAATAAAGAGCGTGGAATTCTCAAGAGTATAAATATATCAAATGAGAATGTTGGTAGCGTTATTAGTCCAGCAAATATGATTGAAGTAACCAAGGAGAAGGCATTTAACATTTACGATCATTCAAGTGATGTATTGGGTGAAATTAGAGATTGTAAATTTGAGGATTTTGGTGAGAGAGCGAAGATAATAAATAGTGTTTGTTATCATATAATTATTGATAGGGATATTGCGAGGCGTGTTTTGGAACGAGAATTTGTGCCTCAGCATGAAATTGCTCAAGCTACTGTGAGTTTATTTGTATCTGACAAAAACGAAGAAATTATCAGGAACAAGTGTTCAAGAATAGAACGTAGTTTTGGTTTTGAAGAAGAAAAAGAAGAAAAAGAGGAAGATGAAATAAAGTTAAAGGATATGATGTATTTTTGGAATGGGGATTATGATCCTCTTAATTTGGGTATTTATGCAGATCCTTCTATGGGAGGAAGGATGCAGACTCTAATTGTATAACTGAAGTGGCGATAGAAACATTGTCTTGGCATTCATTTCGTACTTGATTTTCTTAGTTGGACTGGTATATAAAGCGAACCCAAAGCATACATGAAAAGCCGGGAGGTTCGCATTTTCTGCAAGTATATGTATTGTATGGGTTTATGGAAATTACGACTGTAGTTGTCACATATTTTGTTCTTTGAAATGATAGGTTCGCAGAATTGGCCTTCTAAGTCTTTGATTTTAGCCTTTTTACAAAAAGGCAGGTACAACCTAACTTCAATAAGTTAGGTGATTGTAACATTTTCGATGCAACCTACAATGTAAGCCGAGGGTGCCGGTACAACCTAACTTCAATAAGTTAGGTGATTGTAACATTCCCTAATACTCAAATGTCAAACAATGAGGTTACGGGTACAACCTAACTTCAATAAGTTAGGTGATTGTAACAGCGGATGAAAACAAGCTAGTAAAAGAGTATGCAGGTACAACCTAACTTCAATAAGTTAGGTGATTGTAACATCTGTACAAACAAGGGTTACATTATGTTTGGGGTACAACCTAACTTCAATAAGTTAGGTGATTGTAACTGACTTTGGTGCCGTCTGTACTAGGTTAATCTGTTGGTACAACCTAACTTCAATAAGTTAGGTGATTGTAACATAAGTAGTTTTTTCATGCCTACCGGAAAACTCAAGGTACAACCTAACTTCAATAAGTTAGGTGATTGTAACTGGATCTTATCAGGCAATGTTGAAAGATGCTAATTACGGGTACAACCTAACTTCAATAAGTTAGGTGATTGTAACATCATAACTAACAACTTCACGTGAGAAGGGAATGAGGTACAACCTAACTTCAATAAGTTAGGTGATTGTAACTTGAAGATGTTTTTCAAGACGACGAAAGATTTTCGGTACAACTTAACTTCAATAAGTTAGGTGATTGTAACGGCTTCGCCTCATGGCATCCCACTTCGCTACGGGCACAACCTAACTTCAATAAGTTGGGTGATTGTAACTGTATTTAATATGGTGCATAAAAATATGCAAAATGTTATTTGCCATATGAAATATTTATGCTATATATAATAAGTAGGTCGTATTGGCATCAAAACTCAAAGGGGTATTTCAATGAATCGTAATCAGTTCACATTTTCGTATCCATCCACGCATTGTATCGAAACTTCGCCATTTGAACTAAGTGACGAAGAGCATAAATATCTTCTTTCCATTATGACAGAAGCTGGGAAAATGGCCCAAAATCTTCTCACAATCATGCTTACACTTCGTGGTAAGAATTATTTTATGGATCGAAAAGAATTCACTAATGAATCGGTTGTAGCCAAACAAAATGTGCTCTTTGCTAGACTGAAAAAGTCTAAATACTTGACGGAGTTAATGGAAAAGTATGAGTTATCTTCGTTTTCGTTTGAATATTTTCAGAAAATTGCAAATAATGCCTATAACTTTTTCGTTAATTACCCGCAAGCCCGTGGATTTGAAGGGTTGTTTTTTAGCCCTGAAAAAATAAAAGACCTGAAAAAAAGCAAGAGTTACAATGTGAATAAATCTGCAAAAGTAGATGGAAAAACTAAAAAAACTGTTGACGAAAAAGCATCCAATGAAATTAAGTTTGTCTTTGACCTTTTGCGTAAGGAAGGAATTTTTCCAATTTTGCCTTCATTTGGCGAAAGAAACAGTGGCATGTCATTTGGAATAACCCAAGATGTTCAAAGTAAACTTTCATCTTTCGATGAATTGCAAAATGCATACAATGAAAGTCGTGACGAGAACTCTTCGGCAGTTTCAGAATTTATGGGCAAAAGCAAAGAAACAAACGAATACTGTGCTCTTTTTATTGAAATTAGGGATGAAATTAAAAAGTTTAATAAAGATAATTATTCTCTTCTTATTTCTAATTGGCGAGACAGTAAGCCAAACGAAGAGACAAAAGCAGTTAAGCCCGGCATTAGATCTATATTGTTGGAGCTTCCAAGCGATTATGTATTTTCCGAAAAGGATAATGCAAAGTGTGGATATTCTTATGTAATTCTGCAAAAAATATTTTCGCATCCCAATTTGTGGCGTGAAAAAGATATAATTGGTAAGCAAGAATATGTTAAGAAACTTGAAAAGATACTTTCCTTTACAAAAGAAAGTATCAACATTTCAAGTTTTGAAAATGGCAAATTGCCTCGCATCCACTTTGGCAATAATTTTACAAAATTTAAACTCCATAAGAATGATGGGAGAATTTATTTTATTGCTAAGGATATTGGATTTCATGGCAAAACTATCGAATTCGAATTTTGCAAGTCTGCTCATTTTTGCGACAATACGGAGATTAATTATTCTCAAAAGAAGAAAGGCACTGAAAGTGTTTTTGAAATTTCAAATAAAGAAACAGGACAGTATATAATTACATATTCAGGGGATTCTAAGAACCGCACAAGATATACTGCGTGTATTAACGAACCGTTTTTGAGATATAATGTTGATAAGAAGCGATTCTATTTCGATATTCCTCTGACAAATCATCATATGGCACATGAAATTCTTACGGATGAAATTATTAAGGAACACAAAGAGCGAAACGGGAATATTCTTACGTATTTTACTTCTGCGTTTCGTCCAGAACTTGATTCTGATAATGACGAATTTGCAAAAACCTCAAACGGAAAAGATATTTCCCTAAAAAAGAATATTTTCGGTACGAATGAAAAAATCGTTTTTGCTGGCGTTGATTTTGGTATTTCCAACGTGTTTGCCATTTCCATGCATGAGGCAAATAAATCTAATTTGTCAGTAAGACAGACGAAAGTTATTAATTCATCGGATTTTAAAAATCCGAACCCTGAAATTAAGAAAAGAATTGATTTGATTCGTGATAAACAGGATTTGTTGAGAGCTTTGTTTGCATTCACAAACGGTCATATTAATGGACTTGATGTGAAGGGCAAGACACTACGTGGAACTCAATTTAAAGCATTTAGTCTTAAAAAGATGTATGCAGAAAAATTTACCTCTGAAGTTAACAAGGCTTATTTTGATAAAGATGGGAATTGGGTTGATAAATATATTGCATTCATTGATTCTCAAAAGAGGCACAAGTATTATGTCTCCATGGTTAAACTCCATGGCGAAGAAGCTGGGAAAAATCATTTGAAAAAATTGTTGAAGTTCGTAGATCTTCACCCTGAATGGGATGCTCTTTCAAATAAGCAAAAGGAGAATTTTAGGGTTGCTAGAAAAGCCAAATATGGACAATGGATTATTCACTCAATGCTTGAAGAATTACGTGATGACATATCTTGGATGCGTTCGCTGTACCAAAATACACAAGACAAGCGTTATTTTTGCCAAAATGAAAATTATCCAGGACTTATCACATTTATGAAAAAAGTTGTGGTTCAGGATTATATCAGTTTGGCCCGTAGGCTTTACAACTATGGAGAAAATCCAAGTGTTGACAAAGAAGACCATGGAGCGAAAGGTAATGAAAGATTGTGTAAAGATCTATATGAATACTTTGAAGGTCTTACGCAGCAGTGTGTTCGAATTGCGGACGATATGGTGAATGCGGTGCGTTTTGCCGATCCATCCGTTAAGATAATCTTTATAGAAGATATGGAATCTCGTACTTCTGTATATGAATCCAGTAAGTCAAATAAGTTAAAAAGCTTATGGGCATTTGGTGAAATTCGTAAGTTCTTAGTAAACAAGGCCGCAAAGCATAATATTTGTGTTGTTCCTGTTAATCCAGAAATGACTTCGCAAATGTATTTGGATAATGGCGTTACGAAGCTTGGTTGTCGCCGTGAAGGCAAGAATGGTGATGCTCGAAACTTGTGGATTAAAGTTGGCGGCAAAGTTAAGTCAATTGATTGTGACGAGAATGCAGCTTATAACATTGCTATGCGAGGGTGGAAGCGATGCAAAGATATGACCACTTTTTGGGCAAAAGAAGTTGGGGTTGACGAAATTGTAATTACTCATGCTTTAAAGAAGGCAAAGAAATCGAAAGAAAGTGAAGAATTGGATGAAGATGAAGGAACGATTGGGGTTCAAAAGAGTGCCGGATTGTATAATTGTCTCAAGTCACATCTTTCAAAGGGTGGATTGTTCAATAGAACCGATTATGGTAATCGGCATTATATCTTCAAGCGTGATGGAAATAAATTCGTCTATTCTGGAGAAAAGCCATTGAGTAGTGATTTGAAGATTGAAGATGAGGTTAAATTCAGAAAGGTTGTTTGTCAAGATGGTGGATTTCGTTTTGTTGACGATATTCGTTCTGAATTGAAAGCGGAAGCTGATATTATTTCTCCATTGAAATAATGAAAAATGCGAACCTCAAGCGTACATAAAAGTATGGGTAGGTTCGCATTTTAGGTAAGTTGTTCATTGTCATAATGATATGGATTTTACTGGAGTAAGTTCCACCATATTATATTCTTTGAAAGCATAGGTTCGCAGAATCAGGCTTCTAAGTTGTTGATTTTAGCTTTTTTATAAAAAAGCGGGTACAACGTACCATCAATATGGTACGTGATTGTAACGTCTAGGAATATTAAAGAATACCCACGCCCTTTAGGTACAACGTACCATCAATATGGTACGTGATTGTAACTGTTTTACTTCTACCGGGGCAACCGCAAATGCAAGGTACAACGTACCATCAATATGGTACGTGATTGTAACGGATTCGTTCAAATAGGATGACAAGTTCAACGTTGGTACAACGTACCATCAATATGGTACGTGATTGTAACATCCCTGCTTATCCTATCGTATTCCCTTTTGCATTGGTACAACGTACCATCAATATGGTACGTGATTGTAACATATACTAATACATGCAATCCCCGAAATTGGGGGGTACAACGTACCATCAATATGGTACGTGATTGTAACAACGTATAGATTTCCACGTGGCAAATATTCTATCAAAGGTACAACGTACCATCAATATGGTACGTGATTGTAACTGTAGATAACAGAGTCAAAAGTACAAGTATCACCGGTACAACGTACCATCAATATGGTACGTGATTGTAACACCGCAACCTTGCTTAAAAAAGACGGTATGACGCATGCCGGTACAACGTACCATCAATATGGTACGTGATTGTAACTCATAGCAAAAATCAGGGATTTAAAAATAGTTGGGTACAACGTACCATCAATATGGTACGTGATTGTAACATATGTACTCATTTTATCTCCTTTTCATTATGCATGTTGGTACAACGTACCATCAATATGGTACGTGATTGTAACATTGTGGTTGAAAATTTCGGAAAAAAACGGCCCTACAGGTACAACGTACCATCAATATGGTACGTGATTGTAACCACTTCACCCTCGCCGGTATCAAGTGGGACGAGAGGTACAACGTATCATCAATATGGTACGTGATTGTAACAATGAAGCTTTGAACGCCTACCTACAGGTAAGTTCGCCCCTTGCGGGCGTGGATTTTAGTAATTGGGATTTTTCATATCTGGATTCCAAGGTTCGCCACATTGTGGGCGTGGATTTTAGTATTGTAAATCAGAAGTTGAGAGACGCCCTTTTCGTTCGCTGCACATTGGGCGTTAATTTTGTCAGTGTACAATCGTATAATGCAGAAACAATGTAGGTAAATTTATTGTAAGTTTGGAATGATCTATTTAAGGTCGCCAAACCACAAAAACAAATTTAACGAAGGCCAGTGAGAGTTCTGCTACGGTTTGGCGACCAGTGGAATGATTATTGGCCTTTGTTTTTGTAGGTATTAAATGAAATTAACTGACGAAAATAGATTGTCCATTCAAAGGCCAGAATTATGTTCACAATGGAATTACGAAAAGAATGGAGATTTAAAGCCGTGCGACGTTAGTGTTGGAGCAAGATTAAAGGTATGGTGGAAGTGTGAAAAAGGCCATGATACATTTGTCCAAATACAATATAGAACAGCAGGGCAAAGATGCCCATATTGTATGAACCAAAAGGCATGCAAAGATAATTGTTTAGAAACATTAAGTCCGGAATTGGCAAAAGAATGGAATTATGATAAGAATAATGGGCTTTTGCCAAGTGAAGTTGTAAGTGGAAGCAATAAAAGCGTTTGGTGGAAATGTAATTGTGGAAATGAATGGGAGGCTAGAATATCGACTCGATACGGACAAAAACAAAACTGTCCAAACTGTTATAAGTTAAATGGGCGTTATTCTGGATTGGGTAAAAAATTGTTTGATGGCAATAAGATATTGATGGAAGAGTGGGATTATACAAAGAATAAAAATATTGATCCAAAAAAGTTACTATGTTTTCTCATAAAAGGGCATGGTGGCTTGGAAAATGTGGACATTCATGGAATGCCGAAATTAAAGCTAGGAATAGAGGCAACGGATGTCCATTTTGTTGTGGCAAGAGTGTTGATGATAACAACTGTTTGGCAACTATAAAACCAGATCTTGCAAAAGAATGGCATCCGACTAAAAATAGATTATTGACTGCGAGAGATTTCTCCGTTTCAAGTAGAGAAGAAGTCTGGTGGTTATGTAGTATTTGCAATAGTGAGTGGAAGCAAAAAATAGACAAAAGAAATCACGGAAGAGGATGCCCATATTGTGCTGGACAGAAAGTAAACAATACAAATAGTTTATCCTGTGTTTGTCCTGAAGTAGCGGGAGAATGGAATTATGAAAAGAATAAACCTTTAAAGCCAAACGAAGTTGCCTCGATTTCTGGATTGTGCGTATGGTGGAAATGCAGAAAAGGACACGAATGGAAAACCACAATTGCCTCCAGAACATTTGCGCACCGTAATTGTCCGTCTTGCTCCAAGATAGAATTAAAAGACGGTTTTATTTGCGATTCTATAGTAGAGGCTTACGTGTATTTAAAACTTGCAGGGCGGGGTGTAGAACTTATTTATAATAAATGTTATAAAGGGATAAAAGCACGTTTTGATTTTTATTTACCCAAAACAAACACTTATATTGAAGTTACTAGCTATAACAAAACTATGAATAAAATGAAGAAAGGATTCTGGTTTAAGTATTTAAGGAAAATAGCCGAGAAAAAGAAATATGTTGAGCAAGTATTGGGAGCAAATTTCAGGTTCATTCATTTTGAAAATGGATTAAACTATCCACAAAGGAAGGTTGTAAACAAGCATTTAAAAAGAAATTGATTTTTCTTGCCAAGCATGGTATGTTCATGGTAAATGTATGTAAAGGAGACTTGTATGAATGGACAGACCAAGGTTGACAAAAGCGTTGATATAGCCAAGCGCATTGCCTTTTTACGGCACTGTGCAAATTTATATGAAAGTGGAGGAAATTCTCCAATTTCTGACGAGCAATATGACGACGAATATTATGAGCTTAAAGATCTTTCACCAAATGATCCATTTTTTGACGAAGTTGGTGGCTTAGACCAACACATCTACGGCACAAAAGTTGTTCACGATAAAATCATGGGTTCATTAGAGAAAAGTCGTGATATTTCTGAGTTTTCTGCATGGATAAATAAGAATTTTGTTGACGGTGACGTTTTTATTCTTCAACACAAAATTGATGGATTGGCTATTTCCCTACACTATAATAATGGGAAGCTTACAAGAGCCTTAACTAGAGGCGATGGCGTAACCGGGGTTGATTGTACTTCAAATGCAATTCTTGTTGGAGGAGTTTTGCCAACTATAAATGTAAATGAAAAGATCGAAATTCGTGGAGAGTGTTTCAAGGATAGGAGCGACTTCTATAAGAAATGGCACACTTCTGTTGGTGGAGAATATGCCAATCCACGAAACTTCACAGCCGGAAGTCTAAACCAAAAAGATCCTAAAGTTACCAAAGATCGTGGGTTGTCATTTGTTGCTTATGAGGTTGTAGGTAAGGATTTTAATAGTGAGGCAGATAAGGTGATTTTTATTGAGAAATGCGGATTTAACACTCTTAAAGATTCTTCTAAGTTGTTAAAAAAAGATTTAACTAGGGCGCAAATTGTAGAGGCGGTAAGAGTTTATATGGACAACATTGATCGTGTTAATCTTCCATATGATATAGATGGCGTGGTCGTAAAATTGTGCGATATTGGTAAGGCAAAGGCAATGGGTACTTCTGATGGTGGGAAGAGGCCGAAGTCTTCACGGGCTGTGAAATTTCCTCCTGAAGTAAAGGAGACGATTCTTATTGGGGCAGAGGCTTCAGTTGGAAGAACTGGAAATGTAACTCCAGTTGGAATTCTGAAGCCAGTGGAAATAAGCGGGGCAATGATAAGCAAGGTGTCTTTGTATAACTATGGGCGCATAACCAGCGATCAAATGTGGACTATTGGAGCTACCGTGTGTGTAGCTCGTAAAGGTGATATTATACCACAAATAGTTAAAATAAAGAAAGCTGGAAACACTCCGCTTCCAATTCCGCTCAATTGTCCTTGCTGCAATTCAATTCTTGCTTGGGACGCTACAGGCGTAAATCTTATTTGTAATAATTCCGATTGCTCTGCCCAGCTTGCATCCGCAATTGACCATTGGCTTTCTAATTTGGGCGTAAAAGGCATTGGACCGGGCATCCTTAATAAGTTGACCAGCAAAGACGAATTCGAGTGGGAAGGGCATGCTGTTATTGAAAGTTTGCCAGAGCTTTATTATATGTTGGATAATGACCGTCGCTCTGAACATCCTTTCCGTAAATATGCCAAACTTAAAGAGTTCTTTGGTGAAAAAGCATATCAAAATATCATCGACGCTGTGAATTCCGTAAAGGAAATTACTTTGCCTAAGTTTATCGAGGCTTTGGGTATTGGTAAGATTGGAAGCATGGCAAAAGATATAGTGGCGATTGCTCCTACTGTCAATGATATTGACAATCTCACTGAAAATGACATTCAGGGTATTGCTGGCTTTGGTGGAGTGAAAGCCAGAAACTTTATTCAAGGCTGGAAAGACAAGCGAAGCCAGATTAACACCCTTCTGAAGTATATTACAATTAAGGCTGATGTGAAGAAAAGCACAAAACTGGCTGGAATGAAATTTTGTTTTACTGGATCTTTTTCCAAGGGGCGTGACGAACTCGAAAAAATCGTGGAAGACAACGGCGGCATTGCTTCCTCCTCTGTTGGCAAGGATGTGATCTTGTGTTGGGATGGTTCCATATCTGGTTCAAAACTGGAAAAAGCCAAGAAGAACGGAAATAAAATAATTTCTGAAACTGATTTTGAAGCAATGTTGTAAGTTATTGTAAAAGGATATATTATGAATTTTTCCTATAAATTTTTCGAACAATTGGTTTCTTGTAATTTTGCCCAACTTCCTAACAAAATTGTGCATAATTTCATACATGCACAATCTGGCAATATTGAAAGTAGAACGCAATTAAACTGCACAAGCACAGATTTGATTAATCGATGTATTATGCATTCGATATTGCAATCCATGGATGGTGCGCAAAGTGTTTTATCTATTTCAAGCAATGAAGCGAATATTAGTTTCGATATTGTTTTAAAAGAGAGTAAGAGTTTGGCTATTGTTGGTTTGATGCCAGATAGTATTTTGTTTTACAATGTTGATTTGTCTTGTTATGTTGAAGTGAGTTTGTATGGCGATGAAGTGACTTCGGTTCATTTTTATTTTTCATCTGATTGGTCAATGTTGTTGAAAATGAAAAAGCATATTGATTACTTGCGTGCAACATACACGACCAAGATAAAGAAAGATAGGACAATATTCTTTCTTACAAAAAGCAATCATGGCTTTAGTTGGCTGGAAAGAGAGTTAACTGGTGATTCCAAGAACCTAACTGAAGAATTGATGACCATGAATTATGGGAAAGATTTTCTTATTCACAATAAGAATATAACGAGGCAACTAAATGAGAAAAGTTCTGGTCTTTATATTTTTAACGGCATGCAAGGCACTGGGAAAACTAGCTATATTCAGCATTTGATTGGTAGTATCAATCGTGATTTCTTATATGTGCCAGAATCTTTGATTGAAATTCTGGCCGACCCTAGTTTTATTCAAGTGTTAATGGAAAAAGAAAATGCTGTGCTTATTTTGGAAGATGCAGAACGTGCTATTCTAAAAAGACAGAAAGGGCATTCTTCACCAAGCGGCATTTCAAATCTTTTGAATATGAGTGATGGAATTATTGGGAACGTTATTAAGATGCCAATTATTCTTACATTTAATTCTGATTTGGAAGATATTGATCCAGCTATCTTGCGAAAAGGCAGATGTAATTATAAACACACTTTTGATAAATTAAGTGTTAGTGATGCGCAAGATTTGGCGAAATATTTGAAAAAAGACATGAAGATTACTGAACCAACTGCGCTTTCTGATATTTACAATTATGGAGAATAAAATGATTCTTACATTTGTTTCAATATCAATGCTTTTATTCGCATTATTGTTAATGTATAATTGGGGCCTTATTACTTTTCCACAAATTAAATCATCGGAAAAGAATAAAGCTATGCATAACAAAGATGTTGTCGAAGTTATTGAAAGGAATGATTCTAAAGAGGAGGATTTGGTTCTGTGAATTGGGGGTATTTATTCATATTTTTGTTTGGTGTGTTTTGGGGAAGATTGTGTAATGATTGCAAGATGCAGGCAAAACACAATCTAGTTGTTAAAGCATTGAAAAACAAAAACAAAAGTCAAAAGAAATTACTTAAACAAAGTGTAGAAGCTATTAAGAAATTAAAAGTAATCAATAGTGATTTGACAAGCAAATGGGCAAATATTTCACAAGAAAATTATAATAAAAATATTGAGACAAAATCTGATGATAGTGTAGTGCTATGATATTTCCGTATGTTGTGATTTTTATATTAGTAATTTTCATAATTTTTATAATTTTCATGTCAATAATCATGAAATATCAAAATAATAATCATTATTCAACTATTAAATCTATAGAAGATGAGCATCGATTATTAATGATAAATTTGGCTCATGCTGACACTAATATCATCAATACAACGAGGGCTGAATTGAGAGTGAGCAATGAGTGTCTTGATTTTCTGCGAGAAGAGAATGACAAAAATAAATTGGCAATAGATAATCTAAACAAACAAGTACATAATGATGCCGTTATATTAAAAAAACTAAAAGACGAAAATGAGGAATTAAGAAATAAGATTAATTTGTGTAATTCTTTATCTGATTATTCTTTGGAAGGAGAAATATTATTATGATTATTTTAACAAGTTTTGTAATATTGTGTTTTCATGTTTTCTCGGTTGTTTCAAAATCAATGATTAAAAGATCTTATGAAGCTAAAATCAAACATGCGGAAGATATGCATGAACAACACATTGATGATTTAAGGGGGAATCATATTAAAGAAAAGAATGATATTGGTAGATTTTACCAAAATCAACTTGACACACTCAATAAAGTTTCATCGGAAAATATTGCGAACTTAAAGCTTAGAATAATTGCAAGAGAATCGCAAATAACTAAACTAGAAGAAGAAAATAAGGATCTTAAATGCAGGATAAGTTCATTACTTAACTCACCACTTAATTCATTAAGCACTTACTCTGAAGAAGGAGAAATATTGCTATGAATGTTTTTTGGTTAATTCTTGCGGTTTGTGTCAGTTGGTTACTTGGAGCATATAGTGCATGGAAATGGTCGCAAGAAGAATTGACAAGGAGAACACAAGAATTAGGGCGTATGTTTTCTGATAGAGAGGATAGCTATCTCATTAGGTTGAATGAATCTAACAATAGCTTGGAACGGGTGAATATAAGATGTGAAACATTGATAAAAGAATGTGAAGAGCTAAAGAAGAAATATGGCCCATTGAAGAAAACATCAGATAAAAGCAAAAAGAAGTTGACGAAATCAAAGGAAGATGATAAGAAGCTTCAGGACTGGTCTCCATATGAAGATGTTGTTTTGTAAATAAAAGGAAGTGAAATGACTAAAAATAGCAGAATGAAACCAATTGCATTGTTTGATATGGACGGCTCTCTTTTTGATTATGATGGGGCTATGATTCGTGATTTGAATGAGTTAAGGGCTCCAGAAGAGCCACTGATTAAAAATCAGAATTTGTGGACGATGGAAAAACAGCCTCATATGAAGGCAAGAATGGATTTGATAAAATTCAAGCCGGGCTGGTGGTTAGATCTAAAGCCAATCACATTAGGTTTTGATATTTTTAAGATGGCCAAAGAAATTGGTTATGAATGTCACATTTTGACAAAAGGACCGCATAAACATTCCAATGCTTGGTCTGAAAAAAAGGATTGCATTAGAAAACATTTTGGAGAAGATGTTCCTGTTCATATTGTTTCCAATAAGGGATTGGTTTATGGTGCCGTATTGTATGATGATTATCCTGAATATATGGATATGTGGAAAGACGCTAGACCACGTGGATTAGGAATTATGCCTTTGAATATGGGCAATGAAAATTATTCAAGAAAAGGGGTTATTATGGCAAAAATAGCTAATCTTGGAATTGTTAGATTAGAACTTGAAAAGCAATTTGCTTTGAAAATTGAATCGTCTAAAAAAGAACTTGAATTATTTGTTTGACAATATATATGAGTAAAAGGAGATTCTTATGAAAAAAGGTGTGAAAATAGAGATGGATCGTTTTTTGTTTTTGGAGTTGTACAGGACTATGGAAACATATTCCACAGATCCAAAACATGTGATGAAAGTTGTTGCTACTGATTTTGTTGCACGCAACAAAGCCAAGTATGAACAATACAATTCTGTTGTTGATGAAGTGATTGCATATGAACCACGCAAGGCAGTTGTGTCTATTAAAAATGATGCAGGAAAAGAATATATTGTTTTGCGTGCCAAAAAACTTCCAAACGGAAAGCGCCAGTATTGGCTTTATGACATAAATTATGTTCATGCAAAGACAAGAGGATTGGGTACACCACGCAAGGTTTCGGCCTCTTCTATTGATCGGAAAGTACGTGATATTTCGCAAAATGAAGTCAGCCACCTTAGTGGAATAGTTCTTCCTAAAGTTGTCTAATCTTGAAAGAAGCATGATAAGGAGAATTGTAAAAAAGTTTGCAAACAAAAGCGATAAAAAAGATAGTGGCGAGGCGGTGCCAATATCTAAAATTGTTTCTGATAGTTCGTCTTCATTTGTCGAATTTGTAGTAAAAAGAACACAAGAAGAAAATATTTTTGCATATCCAGAGCCTGAATCAATTCCAGATGTTCCTATTGGCTGTGTAATTGTAAAACCAGAATTTGGCACTGAATGTCCAGAGCAATTATATGTCTATGTTCATTCGATGATGGAGATTGGTGGAACATTAAAGAAGAAGTGGTATTGGAAACAAATCTCATTTCCGAAGAATAAGTGGCCGGAAACAATAAATAGTGGTGCTTATTTTTGTGCTTTTTTGTAAGCTAATTTCTTATTCCAAGCTTTTCTGCGTCTTTCACAACCCCAGCAAGGTTGTATTCCGAATGATTTTGCAATTTTAGCAAAAGTGTCTCCGAAGCCTTCAGAAGGCTCCGACCAAACATGCTTCATATATTTAATATATCTTTTGATCATATGTTTTCTTTCCCAAAGGTCGCCTTAATTTCCTTTGCGAATAATTTGCCATGAAAATATATAAAATATCACAAAAAGAAGATTTTTTCGTGCAGCTTGTGTCAATGATGCAGCAAAAAGGCTATATAGTCATTTCGCCATTTGATAACAAAGAAAAATGTGTTCAATATGCAGACAATTCTTCTTTTTTTACATTTTCAACCAATGATTATAATGTAAGATTAGGTGTGGAAAGCGGAGGATTGTATTTTAGTCGTTATGGAGATTCTTTTACGAATAGCGATGCGGAGAAATCATTGATAATAGCAGGTGTCGTGACAGAGCCTAAATTTCGTGGAAAAGGGTTGGCAAGCAAGATAATGAAAGATTTCATGGATTGTGCCAAAAGTCTAAATATAAAAGTGTATTTAGAGCCAAAACCTATGAAAAATTACATTGAAAAAGACAAGGCTAGTTTATCTGAGAAGCATTTGTTGGAGTGGTACAAGGGGATGGGTTTTAAAAGACTAGATCCGAATAATTATCCAAAAAGTGATAGAATATTGACGACGCATCCAATGGAAGTAAAAAGAGAAAAAGATGATCTTTTTGTTTGACAAGGCAAATTGCCATATGATATAAATGGGTTGTAGAATCGTAACAACCAAATGGAGGCAGGCAAATGAATTTTCTGTATGAAACACCTATCGTAAAAAACTTTCTGGACGTTGACCTGTATAAGTTCACGATGTGGCAGGCTATTTTTCACAATTATCGTTACTCGAAGTGTTCGTATCGGTTTGTAAACCGAAGTGCAAAGTCTGGCGTGAAGCTTGGGGAATTGATTAATGCGCTTCAAGACGAAGTTCAAAATTGGGGAGATTTTAGATTTACTCCAATGCAGTTGATATACTTGGAGTCGCTTGGATATTTTAAGGAAGATTTTCTTGATTATTTGTCCAATTTCAAAATTAATCCTGATAAGCTTAAGATTAAATTGGGTTTTGATGGAGATCTTGATATTTCCACTAACCTTTCTTCGTGGTGTGATACGATCTGGTATGAAACAGCCGTTCTTTCTACTGTGAATGAACTTTATTATATTTTTAAGAACGAAGACGATGGTGAAGGACCATATTTAGAGTGTTTTGGCGATGCCAGAGTGAAATTGTATAAGAAGTGTGCATATCTGAAGCAGAATCCATTGCCAATCATGGAATTTGGCACTCGTCGTCGTTTTTCCGCTGGATGGCAGGAAGAAGTATTGACCACTCTTTTGAAAAATACCAATAGTATTGTTGGCACTTCCAATGTACATCTTGCAATGACGTATAATATTCCATGTTTGGGAACTATGGCGCATGAGTTCTTGAGTGGCCATTTAGGATTGGTTAAAGACATCAAAGATGCACAAAGGGTTGCGTTGAATGTTTGGGGTAAAGAATATGGCGATAAACTTGCTGTCGCTCTTACCGACACATTTACGACTGATTCCTTTTTTCGTGACATGGACGAAAAAACGACTAACTTTTATACTGGATTGAGGCATGATAGTGGCTGTCCATTTGAATTTGGCGAAAAAGCTCTGGCTCACTATAAGAAATTCAATATCGATCCAATGAATAAAAAGCTTGTTTTTTCGGATGGACTGGATCTAGAACTTGCAACTCAAATTCAAAAACGTTTTGCCAATAGAATTAAAGTGGTTTTTGGAATTGGCACTTCTCTCACGAATGACATGGGAGGTAGCCACAAGCCATTGAGCATTGTAATGAAACTTGTGCAGATGCAAAAGGATGCCAATTCGCCTGTTGTTGAATGCGTAAAGTTGTCCGATAATCCAGAGAAGGCTATTGGGGAAAAGTCTATGGTGGAAGCAGTTAAGAAGGCATATGGAGTGAATTAGTTTTCATTCCAACTATTAATTGCGAAAAATCTCCCATCCTGTATAATACGGAATAGGAGATTTTTTATGAGCACAATTAATTTGGAAGAATATAAGGATTTCTGTATTC
>ERZ724522.844-NODE-844-length-18294-cov-39.645924_pt1 | contig 18294 bp, 26 predicted proteins | sample MGYA00376055_ERZ724522 | MGnify/ENA primary metagenome ERZ724522 (study PRJEB28724, sample SAMN07190884) | wastewater metagenome | isolation source: effluent of sewage treatment plant in Hong Hong | place: Hong Kong | collected 2016-03-17 ... | reverse complement strand
CTCGCGTCGTCGTTCGAGGTCGCCGCGTCCACCAAGATCGTCGCCGGCGCGCTCGTCGCGCTCGACGCTAACGGCCGCGCCGTGAACGCCGCCGCCGGCGTCGTCGGCCCCGTCGTCGGCGTGGCGGAGTTCACCGCCGACAACACCAGCGGCGCCGCAGGCGCGATCAAGGTCCGCGTCCGTCATGGCGTGTTCCCGTTCACGAACTCGAGCGGCTCGCCGGTCGTGCGCGCGGATCTCTTCACGCCGGTGTACGCCGAGGACAACAACACCGTCGCGACGAGCAATAGCGGCACCTTGCCTTGCGCGGGTCTGCTCGTGAACATCGACGACACCGCCGCCCCCTACGTGCTGGTGAGTCCGTGGACGTCGGGTGTGTCGGCACCCGGACAGGTGCGCACGCTACGGCGTCGCTTCCTGTTCTCGGACGTCGATGTCGATATCGCGAACACCGTGATGACGTACGATTTCCCGGCACTCCCGGCCGGCGCGGTCGTGCTCGCCACGGGCGTCGCGCTCGCCGATCCAGCGGTCGGGCCGTCCGTCACGAACGCGATCCTGAAGCTCGGGACTGCGGCCGATGACGACTCGCTCATCACGACGAGCTCGCTCTTCGCCGCGGCCGTCGACGGCCAGGCGAGCACCAAGACCGCGGGTGTCGCCGTCGGCGGCGACTTCGGCGGCAAGGTTCTCCGAGCCACCATCACCGCGACGGGCGCTAACCTGTCCGTCCTAACCGCACTCGACGCAACTCTGACGGTGGCCTACGTGGTCCCGGTCTAAGGAGATACCATGTCAGGATTCTCTCTACCCACCAAGCTGCGCGAGCTGCAAGTCACTTTCAGCCTCGCGTTTCAGAACGCGCTCACCGCCCCCCGCCGCGATCTTCTCGGCGTGCTCCGGAGCAACGTCGGCAGCTCTGCACGCGAGAACGTGTATGGGTTCTCGAGCATGTCGCCCGATATGAACGAGTGGCTCGCGGACCGCAAGGCCGAAGGCCAGGACGGCTTCGAGTACCGCCTGAAAAACCGCAAGTTCGAGAAGACGATCGTGGTGTCCCGCGATGACGTCGACGACGACACGCTGCAGATCTACAGCTCGAAGATCTCGACGCTGGCGAACAGCTACGCGTACAACATCGACACGCTCACGATCGCTGCGATGCAGTCGACGACTCAGCTGTGTTTCGACGAGCTCACGTACTTCAACGGATCGCACTTCGCGAACCCGAAGAAGAGCACGGGACCGTTTAGCAACATGCGCACGTCGTTCGCGCTCACCACGGCGAACTTCGATACGGCGTACGAAGACATGATGTCTTTCGTCGACATCGACGGAGCCCCGGCCGACATCACGCCGACTCACCTGTTCGTCCCGCCGCAGCTGCGCAAGGAAGCGCTCCGCATCGTCGGAGGCGGCCTGCAGAACGAGTCGACCGGACTTGCCGCGACGAACACCACGAACGTTGCGACGGAGAACGTCAACGCCGGGATCGTGCAGGTGGTAGTCGTGCCGCGCCTCGCGAACCAAGCAGGAACTTGGTACCTCGCGGATCTCAGTAAGGAGATCAAGCCGCTGATCTACCAGCTGCGCGACCCCCTCGAGATGGTGAGCTTCGTCAACCCGAACGATCCCACGGTCTTCGCCGCGGACGAGTTCACCTACGGGACCCGCGTCCGGCACGCGGTAGGCTACTCCTACCCACAGCTCATGCTCCGCGCGAGCGCGTAAGGCGCGATGGCCTACGCCACCTTCTCCGAGTTCACCGCCGCGGGCCTCCCGCCTGCGGCGGTGTCTGGGATACCGCAGAGCGCGGTCGAGGCTTGCCTTGCGCAGGCTTCGGGGGTGGCGGACTCCTACTTGCGCAAGCGCTACACGCTGCCCCTGACGGCGCCTTACGACGCCGCGCTAGTGCGGTGTGTGATCGACGTGGCGGTCTACCTCGTGATGCGCCGTCGCGGCATTCAGCCCGAGTCTGCGACCGACGTCGCGATCCGGATGGGGTATCAGGACGCGCTCGCGTGGCTCGGACTCGTCGCCACCGGCGAAGTCGAGATCGCATCGGGGCCGACCATCGGCGATCCGCTCGTCGCGAGTCGCGCCGAGCTCGGGTGGGCCGAGTGGGCGACGGGGGAAGAGCTGTGATCCGCGCGCGGCAGAAGGGCTTCCCCGAGGTCACTGCGGCGCTGCGCGGCTTGGCGGAAGTGCCGAGCCGTGCGACGAAGACGGCCGCACCGCTCCTGCTCGCACGGTGGCGAAGCGACTGGCGCGCTGGCAAGGACCCACACGGCCGTGCGTGGGCGCCACTGGCGCCGATGACGATCGCCAAAGGCCGCACACCTCCCCCGATGATCGAGACGGGCGGCACGCTCGCGAGCACGTCGGTCAAGCCGATGCGCGGCGCGGGGTTGTCGATCACGGTCGGCGGCTTCGCTTCGCTCCACATGCGCGCAACTCGCCATCGACCCGCGCGGCCGACGGTGCCGACGGCGGGCGTGCCCTCGAGCTGGCGCGCGATCATCGTGCGCGCTGTGAAGGACCAGGCCGCGAAGGCGGCCGCAAGGAAGTAGCACATGGAACCCATCCTGAAGTTTTTCAAGTTCGATCACCTTCCGCAGCACTTGCGCGATGCGAGCGAGCCGTTTTACACGCTTGCGCATCGCCTTGTTGCAACGACTCCGCGGAACGCGGAACGCAGCGTGGCATTGCGCAAACTCCTGGAAGCTAAAGACGCTGCGGTCCGCGCGCTCTTGCCGGAGGATCCGGCGTGATCCTGCACGACATCCGCGACCTGCTCGCGACGGCGCTCGTCGGGCTGGGCGAGAGCGTGAGTACCGCCGACGACCCCGAGAGCGCGAACGCGACCGTGATCCGGATGCTAGTCGGAGCGCGCAGGTTGAAGCAGCACCGCAGGCCCACGACGATCATTCTCTCGCAGGCGGAGGCAGTAGTCGGCCCGCCGAGCAGGACCGCTACTCCGCACGTTGAAGGCGGCGTCGCGCGCCGTATCTACGCGGAGCGCACTCAGGTTATCGTGCTCGACGTGTTCACGCCAGCGGGCGATCTGGAGTATCAGAGTCAGCTCGTCGACAATCTGCAGGTGGCCATTCGCACGGGCGGGCTACTGCCAGCCACGGTCGCCGATGGCGTGGTGAGCGAGGCGTATTGGTCGGAGGCCGAAGCGAACGGCGGATGGTTCGACGACGCGGAGCGTGTGACGCTCACGTTCAGTTGTGCTAGCGGTGTTGTGCGCCAGTCGCCTGCGACCGCGAACACGCCCATTCCGCCAAGCTTGGACCACGCGACTACGGTCGAGATCGAAGCAGTCGAGGTAACACGATGACACCTCCCGAGCACGCACGAGCAACGGGCACGAAGGCCGGCATCGCCTACGCGATGGCCAAGCATATCAACGGCGCAGAGTGGGAGTCGCGCGACATGACTCGCGAGGACTACCTGCGCGCGCTCGCAGAGGGGTTGGCGTGCCGCGAGAGCGGTAGCGGCTCCGTCGGAAAGGCAGGCAAGTAAGCCATGGCGATCCCTAGTGTTACCTTGACTCGGAAAGATCCCGGCACCGTCAAGGCGGTTCCCGGCAGCGTGATCCCGCTCGTCGCTGGCGTGAGCTCAAGCGGCACCGTCGGCTCGCTCCGGCAGTATTCGGACGAGCAGGCGCTGATCGACGCCTACGGCTTTGGGCCGCTCGTCAACGCGGCGATCGCGTGCCTCCGCGAGGGTGGTGCACCGGTGATCGTGTGCCGTCTCACGGGCGCCGTGGCGGCTGCGAATGGCACCGTCACACAGACCGGCACGGGGCCGCTGCCGTCTCTCTCGGGCACGCCTAATGACCGCTACGACCTCAAGGTCGAGATCATGCTCGGCGGTGCGGTCGCGACGGCGCGCTTCCGTTACAGCCTAGACGGCGGTCTGACGTGGTCGCAGACCCGCGTCACGGCCGCATCTTTCGCCGTACCCAACACCGGGATCACGGTGACGTTCACGGCAGGGACGTACGTCTTGGGAGAGGTCTACTCCGCGACGTGCCATCCGGCGCAGCTCGACGGCACCGACCTCACGGCGCTGCAGACTGCCGTGCTCGCGAGCCCGCGTCTCTGGGACATGCTCATCATCGCCGGCGAGGGTGTGAGCACGGCAGCCACACAAGCCACACTCTTCGCGGGTGTCTCGGCCATGCTGACGGTGTTCGAGACGGCGAAGAAGTACCGCGGACTCTACGCGATCATGAGCGCCGGACGCGAAGCGAAGGCGGCGACTCAGACCGCTTTCGCGAGCTCGACGTCGACCATGATCTCCGTGGCATGGGGCACGGCGACGCGTCCCGCCCAACGTGTCTTCGAGGGGCGCGCCTTCGCAGAGCAGCCCGTCTCGCACGCCATCGGCGCGCGCATCTCCCGCGAACTCATCAGCACGGACCAGAGTCGCACCGACACCCCGATCACCGACGTTCCCCCGAACGACGACGGCTCGCCGCGGATTAGTCACGACGAGTACCGCCAAGCGGACATGGACGATCTAGGGTTTTCGACCCTGCGCACGTGGCCAGGGTCGCCGGGAGTCTACGTCACGAACGCTCGTATCAAGAGCGCGTTCGGGTCCGACTTCGAGTTCAGTCAGCACGCGATCATCTTCAACCGCGCTCGGGCGATTGCCTATCAGGCGCTCGTCGCGATCGTCGGCCGGAACGTGAGGACGAACCCGAACGACGTCCCGAACGCTGGTGACACTGGCACGATCGCGGAGATCGACGCGGTGGGGATCGAGAGCTTCGTGAACGACCGCCTCGCCGCGTCGCTGCTCCGCGAGCAAAATAAGGACGGTTTCGCCGGACACGTCGACGGCGTGCTGTACACGCTCGATCGGAGCTTCGACGTCCAGGCCGCCGACGGCGTGCAGGGTAAGGTCGAGATCGTCGGGCTGACTCCGGTCAAGACCATTACTGGCACCGTCGGATACGTCCGAGCTTTGGGAGGCTGATATGGCTAGCAACTCGATCCTATTCACCGGCACGGCCCACGACTTCGGCGGACTGGAGATCTCGTTCAACGGGCAAGTTGCGCTCGTGCAAGCGCGGTCGATCGACTACTCCGACGGGCTCGAAGGCGAAGACGTTTACGTTGCTTCGGCGCAGCGCTACGCGCAGACCCGCGGCAGCTACAAGGCGGAGGGTTCGATCTCCCTCACGAAGCGCGGGCAGCAGCAGCTACACGAACTGCTCGGAGAGGGCTTCTACGATGCGCGATTCCTTATCGCGGTCAAGTACCTCGACACCGACGGCGGCGGCGTGATCGTCGATACCCTGAAGGGGTGCCGACTCCTGCGCACGGAGAACGCGCACGCCAACGGCGCGGCCGCGCTCGAGGGTACTTCGCCGCTCGACATCGGGATGATCTTGTGGAACGGCGTCGCGCCGATCAAGGGAGCTGTGCTATGAGTGATCCTGTTGTGTTCTTCGAGGCGAGTATTGCCGGGCGCGTGTTCCGCTTCCGGCGCTTGCGTCGGGTGGACTTCGTCGCCGTCCAGAACGTCTTGGGTATCCCTGGCGTCACCGAGGGCAAGCCGGGTGACGCGATGATGCTCGCGGTCGAGTCTGCCCAGATCGACAAGGCTCGCGGGCTCGAGCTGCGCGAGGCGCTCGACGAGTGCCCCGGCGCGATCAACCAGATCGGCGGGAAGCTCTACGCGGCCGCGCAGGCCGCGCAGGCCACGATCGTGGGGGAATCCGAAGGCTGAAGCGCGAAGGGGACAGGGATACCCTCCGAGCCGCGATGAACCTTGCGGCGCTCTTCGGTCACGACGATCCCAGTCCGGCCGCGCTCGCCGGAGCGCTGCGGATAGAAGAGGTTTTGAGGGCGTTAGTGACTCCAAAACGGTAGCCCTATGTCGGACGCGGTTATCACTCTCGACCTGCAAGGCGACTTCATCGGTGGTATCAAGGCCGCCCAAGATGCCTTCGTCGCGTTCGGTGGGACAACCAAGGAGTTCGATCGCTCCGTCAAGGCGCTGCGAAATAAGAAACTCGCGGAGCACTTCAAGAGCCTAAAGACTCCGATCGTCAAGGCGGACAAGGCGACTGCCGGCCTGGCGGAGTCGCAGCACGAGAGCATCATTAGCGCCGGTGCGCTCGCTGGCGGGATCTCCGGGCTCGTCTCGACGGCTGGACGCTTCGCCGCGCAGGTGGGCCAGGCTGCCGTGCGTGCCGTGCTCGACCTTGCGAGCGCCATGGCGAAAGGCATCCTCAGCGCGGCCGAGTGGGGCGCGAAGATGCGCAACTCCCTAACGGCGCTGAGCGGCGGCGATGCGAAGAAAGCCGAGCGTCAGATATCGCTCATCCGCGACGTGGCGAGGTCGACGGCAGGGAGTCTGGACGAGAGCGCGGCGAGCTTCCTTGAGTTCAGCAAGGCGGGCTTCGCCGACGAATGGGCGAAGGATCTCGCCAAGATCAAGGCGGACGCGGATGCCATCGGCATGGGCGGAGCCGTCGACAGCCTCAAGGAGATCAACAAGGGCGCTCCGATCACGGTCAAACAGTTTGACGAACTCGCCAAGCTCGCAGGCGGCGGAGAGAACCTGGCCAAGATGCTCGAGCTCCCGCCAGGAGTCGAGAAGGACGCGACTCGGCTGCAAGCCGAGCTCGACAAGATCGCAGGTCCCTCTTTCACCAAGCGCTTCGTGACGGCGGCGAAGTCGGCCGGGAAACTAGGAGACATAGCGAAGGGTAGCAAGGGACTCTGGGAACAGGTCGGCAGCGAAGTCCAGGTCGCGTTCAGCGAGGCGTTTAGCGGCATCGATCTAAAGCCCTTGAAGGACTCGATCGCTCCGGCGATAGCCGCGCTCGGCCCGGCACTCAAGAGCCTTGCACCCGCGGTGCAAGCCGTAATCGGCGGAGTGGCATCGCTGATCGGGTGGCTCAGTAAGCCCGAGACGGTGAAGGCTTTCGGCGACGCTTTCGAGCAGATGAAGCCGGCGCTGATTGCAGCAGGTCTCGGGCTCGGCGTAGTGGCTGCCGCCGTGGTCGCCGTCGGCGCCGCGCTGGGGGCTCTGGTAGTCGGATCGCTGATCACGCTCGGCGACTCCGCCAAGCTTGCGGGGCAGGCGTTCGTCGCGTTCAGTGGCTTCGCCATGGCGGCGATCTCGACGCTGACGGAGATGGCAGGTGCCGCGGCGAGCGCCGGCAGCGCCATCGTGGGCGGCCTGATCCAGGGGCTTACGAGCGGCGCGGGCGCCATTGGCGCCGCGATGCAATCGCTCGCCCAGACGGCGATCGGCAGCTTCAAGGGCGCTCTCGGGATCGCGTCCCCGTCGAAGGTATTCGCCGGTCTGGGCGAGCACGTGAGCGAGGGTGCCGCGCAAGGCATCGACGCGGGTGCGCCCGCCGTGCAGACGAGCGCCGACGACATGTTGCGCCCGATGCTCCCGGCCGCAGGCAGCTCGAGCACGACCACGAACGCGCCTATCACGATCACGATCAACGCCACGTCCGCCGACGTCGCCGCGACGCTCGAGCAAGAGCTCACCAGCGTGTTTCGTCGCCTGAACCTGGGGGGCGCGACATGACATCCCCTGTCCAGGGTGCGAGCTTCCCGGACTTCAGTGGTGCGGAGGCGCGCGACTGGGATCGACTCCTAATCAACGGCATTCCCGTGCCGGGCGCTGTGTCGGTATCGGTCACCGTCGGCGGAGGGATCGAGGCCGCTAAAGGTACCGGCCTAGCAGGCGCGTTCACGCGGGATAACGGCCGCCCGCCCGCGAAGGTCAAGATCAAGATCAAGCTCGTCACGCCAGAAGACTGCCAACGATGGGGCGACGTCGCGACTGCCTTCGTCGGCGCGCGACTCACGACCGCGCGCAAGCCGGTCGAAGCCATTCATCCGGCGATCAATGCGCTAGGATTCTCGCTGATCATCGTCGACACATGCTCTGTTGAGTCTCCCGAAGGCGCCGGGATGATCGTCGTCAACGTCGACGCGTTGGAGTTCCTGAAGGCGAAGGCGGTCGTGAAGCGCACGCTGATTACGCCTACTGTCAGCGACCGCGAGAGTGGCCAGATCACTACCATTCTCGAGCCGACTGGTTCGATCCGGGGGGCGACATTCTGACGCTGGCCCTCGCCGGATCTCGCGACGCGGGCGCCCCGTGCATCCGCGCCGACGTGCATCTTGCGGCCGTCGGCCGCTGGCATGCGGAGGTCGAGATCGACGATGCTGCCGGCGCGCGCATCGCGATCGGCGTGCGTGTGGCGCTCGCGGATCGCGCGGGCGTTGTGCTCGGCGGCAGCGCCGTCGACGTCGCGACGGCGAACGGGCGCACGCATGTCGAGATCGTCGGAGGCTCCGGCGGGCTCTCGCGCACGCTCGCGGCGCGGCACTACCTCTCGACGCCGTGGGCTACCATCGCGCGCGACATGGTGGCGGACGCCGGCGAGGCGCTCGACCCCGCCAGCGTGCTCACGGGCACGCCTGCGCGCTTCACGCGTGCGGCCGTGGTCGGTACTACCGCGCTCGCGTCGCTGCCGTTCTCGTGGCGCGTGACGCCCGCAGGGCTCGTGCGGATCGGAGAGGTCGGCTATCCCGCGGACACTGGCGCGCTCCGCGCGCTGGACTACGATCGCGATCGGCGCGTGACAACGTGCGCAGTCGACGGCCTCGAGATCCTGCCACGCACGACGCGCGGTGCGGTGCGCGTCTCGCAGGTGCGGTATATGGTCGACACGAAGGCGCGTGCTCTGGTCTGGGAGACGGAGGCGGAGGCGGAGGCGTGAGGCTCATAGACGAACTGCGAGCGGTCGTGCGTGCGCTGGTCGACGGCGACCTGCGCTTCGCGCGGCTCTATCCTGCCGCCGTCGCGCGCGTGCACGGAGACGGCACGCTCGACGTCATCCCTGACGATCCGACGATGCGCGGGCAAGGGCACCGCGTCGAGCAGACGCACGGCGTGCCAGGGTGGGTCGGAGATCCGGAGGTCGGAGATCGCGTGCTGCTCGGCTTCGACGGCGCCGATCCGACGAAGCCTTACGCCATCGGCGCGCGCAAGCGCACCGCGACAAAGGCGGTATTCAACGAGGGCGATAAGGCTATCGCGCGCGTCGGTGATACGGTATCACTAGGGAGCATCGTAGCGATCCAGAGCGTCGCCCCGATGTCCATCGGCGCGCCTGCGGTGCCGGCCGTGTTGACGTGGTATCCGCCGGGGCAGGAAGCCGCCGCGGCCGCGGCCGCTGCCGCTGGCACGGTGCCGGGCGTGACCGTCGGCAGTGTGCTCTCGCTCGGACCGGGCGTCATCGCGACGGGCTGCCCGACGCTCTTTGCGTGAGCGCGCCGTCAGCACGGTGCTAGGCCGACGGCGTGCCCGTCATCGATCGCGCGATGTCTGTGGAGACGGACATGTCTCCGGACGGTCGGATCTCGACCGGGCAGGACGTGATCCGCGAGGCGCTCGTGCGTCGGATTCTGGACTCTGCGGGATCGCGCTATTACGCGCCCGGCTTCGGCCTGGGGCTGCCTCGGCTCGTCGGGCGGCAGCTTAGCGACGGGCAGATCCGCGGGCTCGTGGTGGCGCAGTTGCGCGAAGACGAGCGCGTCGAAAGCGCGCAGGTGGTAGTCGTGCGCGAGGGCACGAGCACGCGGCTCGACATCGTAGCGCGCACGACGGAAGGCGACGTCGAGTTCACGGTGGCAGTGCCGCCGACGGCTGCGGCCTTGCTAGGAGACTCCGAGGCATGAGCGAGTCGCCGAACACCTACCGCTTTCGTGATCTATCCCCCGAATCGGAGGAATCTCCCGATGTCTGACCCCATCCCGCTGTCCGCGCTGCTCACCCCCTCGACGGAAGAGGAGGTACTGGCGCGCATGCTGACGGATCTGTCCGACCTCGGCTTCGCGTCGACGTCTTGGCAGGAAGGACAGCCGGAGCTCGACATCGCGCGGGTGTGCGCTCGGATGCACGCGAGCGCTACTGCCGTGATCGCCACTCTCGCGCGATACTGTTTTTTCGGGCTGCTCACGGACGACGACGTCGAAGCCGCTTACGAGTTCGCGCGCTCGTGGTACGGCGTCGAGCCGCACGTGGCGAGCGCCGCGGAGCGCTCTGTCACCCTCCGAAACGATGCGGGCGCAGGCCCGTATGCCTCCGCCGCGGGGACTCTCGTGCTCGTCGGCGGCGACGGGCAGGAGTACGAAAACACCGCCACCGTCAACGTCCCCGCGACAGTCGGCGCTACTGTGACTGCCACTTTCCGGGCGCGCGTGCTAGGCTCCGCAGGCAACGTCGCCACGCTGAGCACGTTCGCCACGCCGCTAGCGGGTGTGTCGATCGCCGCGCAATCCGTCACGCTCCCCGGCGAAGACGGCGAGAGCGTGCGCGACCTGCGACTTCGCTGCACGGCGCGGTGGGGCACGCTGGCGATCAACGGCGAGCTGCCGGCGTCGGGGTACGAATACGCGATCAAGACGGCCGTCAGCACCATCCGCCGCACTTACGTCGACACTGCGAATCCACGCGGCGCGGGGACGTTCGACGTATATGTCGCGCGCGCCTCGAGCGCCGCGATCGCTGGCGACGTCACGGCCGCGCAGACACGCGTGGATGAGATCCTACCGCCGAACGCCGACGGGCTCGTCGTCGCCGCCACGGCCGTTACTGGCACTCTCACTGGTGTGATCCTTTGCGCGGCCGGCACGCTCGACGCCGCGAAGCGCGCGGAGGTCGACGCCGCAGGATTGGCCTATATCAATACCCTGCCGCTCGGTGCCGTGCTGCGGCTGTCCGAACTCATCACGGCGTTGTCAACCGTCGACGGTGTGGAGTCAGTGTCGCTCACCTCGCCCGCCGCGGACGCGACGATCGCACCCGACGAGATCCACCTTTGGACTTCGGCGCTCACCTACTCGGAGATCTGAGGATGGGAGCCAACTACGTCGCCCACCTGTACGACCTCTCCGCGCCCTGGCAGCGCGCCGAATACGGGTCGCGCTTCATGGGTGTGATCTCCGGAGAACCGTCGAGTGCGCTCGCCGAAGGCGCCACGCTGGCGGTGCGCTGCAAGGCGCTGCACGAAACGGACACCCCCTCCGACTCCTACCGGCGCCACGGCGCCGATCGCGGAATGCTGCGCGTCGACCCTCTCGGGGGCTCGACGGATAACGCACGCGCGCAGCTGCGCGATGCTTGGGAGCTCTGGCAGCAGACTGGTACCGGCGCAGGCTCAGACGGCACTACCGGCGACGTGCGCGGGCTGCTCGGGTGGCTCGTGCCGAACCAGGCGCGCGAGCCGTACGGGTTCCCGGCGGCGGGCGTATTCGTCACGGCGCGCGTCCGCTCCGTGACGAAAAACGGGGTCGAGGAGCGCACGCTCACGCCCGAGACGTGGAGTCAGTACCGGCTGTGGTTCTGCGACCCGGACACGTATGCGGACATGACGGAGACCGTCTTCGACGTCGGCGTCGTGTTCGGGGATTCGTTCGTGTTTGGGTTCTCAGTCGGCGCGCTGGCGAAGGCGCGCATCGCTGCAGCCATCGCGACGGCGCGTGCGACGATGCCGGCGCACCACGCGATCTCGGCCGTCATCATAATCAACGTGCTTGGCTTCGGGGTCGAGCAGACTAACAGCGACGCACTCAACGCCACGCCGTCGGGCGGCACGGCTGTCACGACCGACGCGAAAGGGTTCAGGCTCATATGACTTGGAGCAACACGATCCGCGCCGCGGTAAGCGGCCTCACGAGCCTCTATCCCGCGATCATCTCGCCCCTCAATGGCGAGGGCGGGAATCAAGCCGAGATGGCCGACGGGCTCGGGCGCTTCAGTACCGCGATCGACTCCCTGCGATCGGTGTCGTGGCACGCTGACGATCTCGTGATCCCTGGCTTGCTTCACCTGGCGTACGAGACGTCCGGCGCGAACCTGTGGGATCGCGCCGAATCTGCCACGCTCGGCGGCACTACTCTTTGGCCTTATTGGGTCACCAACGGCACGAGCACGAGTAACGCCCGATTGATTATACCGATCGTGGCGCCCATGCTCGGAGCGGGGTGCTACCTGAAAGGGTATCAAGTCACAAGCGAGCATGTCGGCACCGCGCACGCCGCGGTCCCCGGTACGCCTTTCGGGATTGAGATATACGAGATGGCTGGCAACGGCGCGAAGACTAAGCTGCTGGACTACCCAGCAGCCAACACCGCCAGCGTGCTACAGTACGAGTCTGCCGGCACCTACGGCGGCACCTTCGCGAGCGGTAGTCGCCCGCTGCTGGCGAGCAACAAACAGTTCTTCGCCGCGCTCTATAACGAGAGCAACGCAAACGCCCAGGTCGGGCGACGTGTACACGGCGTCGCGTTCGTGTTCGGAAAGGACGCATAATGGCCACTCCCTGGTATGCACTGCTCCGAAACGTCGACGTCAGTGGCGTGATCGCTGGCGCCGCGGGTGCTGTCGCGGTCGCCGCTGCACGCACCTACGCGCTTGCTGTGACGGGCTTCGCGGAGCTCTCGCACTCGAGCGGCGTCGCGACGCTAAACGTCGGCGCTCCGACGATCCGCTATACCGTCACGACCACGAACGCGACGCCGACAGATTGGCAGATCCCACTCACGAGTGATAAGCTGACGATCCTGGCCTATCGCGTAGTGGGTCGCGTGAGCGGCAGCGCTGACGGCACGGCCATTATCCGCGAGGGTTCCAAGGCCGTCAGCCGCGACAATGGCTCGTTCTGCCTCACACTCAAGCCTGGCGGGGCTGGCTCCGAAACCTTCGGCGAGCTCGGTGACACCGGCATTCTGTACGCGAACGACGCCGGCAGTATGGCGCTCGCGAACATTGCTTGGCAGAACACATCGACAAGCGGGCTCGTGATCCGCTTGACGGGTGTGGCGGCGACGTCGATCGACTGGACGTGCGAAGCTTGGGTGAAGGAGTATTGATATGGCGCTAGGATTAGGGCTCGGGCTCCCGTTCACCGCCGGCCGATCGGTTGCGCCTCCGCAGCTGTCGAGTCTGCGATTCTGGGGCGAGCCAGCTGACCTTTCCGGTGCTGACGTGGCGTCGTGGGCCGGGCGCGCTCCTGGGTCGGCCACGTTCACGGCAATCGGCGGCGAACGGCCGGACGCCAGCGCGGCCGGACTGGTGTTCAACGGCTCGGACCGCATGAACGTCGCGGCTTCGACGCTGGGACTTTCGGGCGCGACGAGAGCCACGATCGCAGGTTGGGTCAAGATCAACTCGGCAGCCTTCGCTGCGAACGACACCATCTTTGCGTCGGACGCCTATCCGAACGGGTTTGCCCTCGCGAACAGCCTCGGGACGCAGTGGCGATGGATCACGTACATTGGCGGCGCCTCGCGGAACGGCACGGCGGACAACCAGCAGCTGCCCGATGGGTGGCAGTTCGTGTGTGCCAGTTACGACGGCACGCAAGCCACCGACGATGCGCGCGTGTCGGTATACACGCTCGAGCACGGGCAGACGATCGCCACGACGCTCACCACGATCGGCGCCAGCATCCCGACCGCGATCCCTGCGGCTTCGGGGAACGCTGCAATCGGTGACCTGCCTCCGTTCAACCGCACCGCGGCCTGGACTCAAGGCGGCCTGTACATCTACGCGGGTGCGGCGCTCACCAGCGGCGAAGCCGTGACGCTCGCCCGACGAAGCGACCCACTTCGCGGGAAGAAAAGCATCTTGCCGCTCGGCGACTCCCTTGTACTCGGCGTCGGTGACGGGGACGCCGCAGGCGGTTTCCGTGGCGATCTGCTCACGCTCGCCGGCTCGTCGGAGGCGTTCTGGTTCCACGGCACGACGAAGAACTACAACGCCAACGCCCCGAACAACAGACACTCTGCCGTAGGTGGGTCGAAAGTCGACGCGCATTTGGCGCAGTGGAACGCCGCGCTCGCAGCCGGTTGGACGCCGGACATAATCCTGTATTGCGGCGGTCGAAACGACATCAGTGCAGGCGAGATCGCGTCCCTGCCTGCGCGGTATGCGGCGCTCTTCGCTGCCTTCGGCGGGCGCCGTGCGCTTGTACACACCGTGGTTCCGGGGACGGCGATCCCTGACGCGGACACAATCACGGCGAATGCACACCTTGCCACGGCTGCGAGCGCTTTTCCAAACGTGACGATCGTCACGTCCGCAGCCTACGGCGCGGCCGACGGCGTGCACCCGGATGCGACCAATTATGCCCTGATGGCCGCCGCGTATTGGGCCGTCCTTTCCACGCTTCTGTGAGGCTCCTATGACCACACCCCAGCTAATCGCTACCATCGTCGCGGTGCTGCTCGCCGCGTCCCGCCTGTCCGCTCGGTTGCAGCCCTTCTGGTCGCTGCTGCCTGAACGGCTTCGCCCGTGGGCGCCTGCGGTCGTCGTGCTGACTGGCACTCTCGCAGGGCTGCTGTCCGGCGGTATCCCGCCCGAAGAGGCGGCCTACGACGTGATCGTCGCCATCGTCGCCGCGCTTGGCCTCGCCGCGCCGGGGATGCGTCCGCCGGGAACTCCGCCAGGTCCGAGCGACGGCGTGGCAGGAACCGCGCTGCTCGTGCTCCTACTGCTCGCAGGATGCGCGCCTGCCGTAAGCCTCGGGCAGGACGCAATCCGCACGACGTGCGCCACGTGCCGCGCGATCCGGCCAGCGTGCGACGCCGTGAGCCCTGCTCCCTCCGGGAGCGCGACCCGATGAGCCTCGCGCGTGCGCTCGCGGATGTCGACGCCGTGCTCGCGCTCGGCGCCACGAAGCACGGCGACCTCGAGGCGGGGCGCGCCGTCGACCCTGCGCACCACCTCGCGAAAGCGCGGAGCCACCTCGAGCGCGCTCCGGGTGTCGACGCGGAGAGCGGCCTACCGCACGCCGCGCACGCGGCCGCGCGCCTCCTGCTCGCGCTCGCTGCGAGCGATCCCGTGAGCGCTCGCGACACGCTCTGCTACGTGCTCTCCGACGACGCGCACCCATGAGCCTCGACCTCCTGCCCCTCCGCACGCCGCACTGGACTCCGCTGCCGAGCGGCGTCGAGGTCACGAGCTGGCCGCTCGTCGACACTGGCGGCGTCATCGTCACGGCGTCCGCGCGCGAAGCGCGCGCCTACGCCGACGCGCTCGGCGGGCGCCTCACGACGGCCGCCGAAGAGGACGAGCTCTGGGCCGCCGCGGCCGCGCGCATCCTCCCCCTGCCAGCGACGTGGCCAGCGTGGCCGTCGCGCGAGGAGCAGAGCGAGCGCGTGATCCGTGAGCTGGGGCCGGTGAGCGAGAGCGCCCTGGTCGCCGGTACGGGGAAGGTGTGGACGAGCGATCCGGCACCCGAAGGCCGCGCCACGAACTACGGGTGGCACGTGCCGGGCAAGGCGCCCACGTGGCGCGGAATCCCTACGTTCGCGTGCGTCACTGCCGCTCTCGACGCGCGCGTGCTGCAGCCGCGCGCGAGCGCGCACAATCTCGATCACGTCGACTATTCCCAGCAGGTGCGCGTCGCGCGCGTCTCGACCGCCGTCGACACCACTCCGCCCGAGTATCGGCACCCTCTCTTCCGGCCGCTGCAGGTGACGCGGCTCTCGCCCGCGGAGGCAGCAGCCGCGATCCTCGCCGCCGTGCAAGCCGTCACCGGGCGCACCCCCGACGTGACGGCGCTCGCGATTCTCGTGGGCCACTCCGCGCTCGAGACGGGCAACTGGGGGCGCGGCTTCAAGAATTGGAACTGGGGCAACTCGAAGTCTTCGACGGAGTGGCCACACACCTACTTCCGCACGGGCGAGAACGTCGGCGGGCGCACGGTGATGTTCGATCCGCCGCACGTGAGCCGCGATCCGGAGCATGTCCGACAGACCCGTTTCCGGGCCTTCGCGACGGCCGCGGAGGGTGCGACCCATCACCTGCGGCTGCTCACGGGCGGCATGTACCGCGCAGCCTACGCGCGGGCGCTGGCGGGCGACGTGGCGGGCTTCTGCGCGCTACTCTACCGCCCGACGCCGACGAGCACATACGGATACTATACGGGCGCCACGGCGGACCCTGTAGCGCACTACACCGCAGGACTCCGCGCAAGGATGCGCGACATCGACGCGGCGGGCTTGGCCGCGAGAGCTTTGGAGAGCTGACGCATGCCCGAAATGATCGACCCTGAGGCGCGGCGCATGGTGAGCGAGCTCGCGGCGCTCGTCGAGAGCGAAGGCAAGGCGACGCGGGCGGCCGTCGAGGCCGTGATGGCCTACTTGCGCGAGCACGAGCGCGAGCAGGGTATTGCCGTGAAGCGACTACGCGAAGCGGTCGACGACCTCGACGCGACTACCGCGCAGCTCGTCGTGGTGCAGGCGCGCCTCTTGCGGCAGGTGGCCGACGGCGACCGCCGCGACGCGGAGCTCGCCACGAGCGTCGCCCGCATCGCCACGACGGGTGGCGCGACAGGCGGGCTCGTCGGAGCCGCAATCGCGGCGCTCCTGAGCGCGCTGCAAGGCTGCGGGCCTGCGCTCGTACCGACGCCGACCGGGCATCACGGCGCCCCCTCCTACGTGACACCCAGCGGGGGGTCGCGATGACCTTCGCGAAGCCGGCGGGCGACCGGCGTGACTACGCCGTGCGGGCCACGTTCGCGGACTCCGACACGATCGAATCCGTCGCCGTCGACGTCGACGCCGGGATCACGCTCGGCACGGGCGCACGAGCGCCGGGTGTCGCGAGCGACGATCCCACGGTCGCCGTACTCTGGCTCGAGGGAGGCACGGCGGGCGTCACATACGGAATCCGCATCACCCTCACGACGACGCTGGGGCGGATTCTGACTACCAGTTTTGACGTGAAGGTGATCCCATGAACGTAGCACTCGCACGGCGCAACGAAGCGCTCGACGCCATCGCGAACGACTTCAACAACGGCTATGCGCGCGTGTACAACGGCACGAAGCCGACGAACGCCGACACCGCGCTCAGCGGCAATACCCTGCTCGCAGAGCTGCGCTTCGCCGCGACGGCCTTCCCCGCGGCGAGCGGCGGCGTGCTCACGGCGAACGCGCTCACGGCGGACAGCTCCGCCGACGCGACGGGCACACCGACTTTCGTGCGGTGCTTCGCGTCCGACGGCACGACCGTGATCTGCGATCTCACGGCAGGAGTGGGCAGCGGCGAAGCGAACTTCGCGAGCCTGATCACGGCCGCGAACCGCGTCGAGATTACCTCTCTAACCATCACCTGGCCGGCGTGACACCATGGCGATCACTACCCGCGACGGATTGATCGCCGCGCTCGCAGCCGCCGAGCGCGAGATCGTTTACAAGGCGAGCATCGCGAACGCCGTGGCGAACACGTGGCATTCGCTCTGGCGCGCAACGGGGCAGCCTGCGCAGGGCACGACGCCGACCACGGCCGCGACCTGCACGAACGCCACGACGGGTGCCGTCCCATTCACCACGCCAGGCGCGGGGAACTCCTACGTCCTGGGCTGGGATGCGCAGATGGCGAACGTGGGCAGTCTGGTGCTCTATGACCGGCTCGCCCATATGGGCGGTCTGTCTGGCATAGTCGCGACGCCGACTGCACAGACCGTCAATCTCACGATCCCGGCTGGACGGGATGCCGCCGTCAACGGCTCCGACGTCGAGTGGTTCCTAGAGTGGTACAGCGACACCGGCGGAACGGGCGTCAACGCCACCGTCAGCTATACCGACCAGACCGACACCGCAGGACGAACCGTCGTGATCGCACTCGCCGCCACGACGCGCGCAGGTCGACTCTACCCGATCCCGCCGAACGCGGGGCAGTTTATCAAGAGTATCCAGAGTGTCACCCTCTCCGCCACGACCGGCACGGCCGGAAACTTTGGGGTAACGGTAGCGAAGCGCGTGGCAAGCGTGCCAGTCGCCGTCACGAATCAGATCACGACTCGGGACGCCTTCCAGCTCGGCATTCCGAAGATCCCGACGACCGCTTGTCTCTGGCTCGCGATGTTCTGCAGCACGACGTCCACGGGAGTCGTGAACGGGCAAGTCCTAGTCGGCTCGGGGTGATAGGCTGTGAGCGCTGAGGCCGACTTCCGTCAGCCGGGCCGGATCGACCGCCGGTGCCGCGACGTCGACGGCGCACCCGGCTTCGCCTGCTTGTTCGCGGAGTGGCAACCGCTCTCCGACGTGCTCGGGGACGGATGGCAGATCGGCAACGCGGTAGGCGGTGACACGACCGCGACGGCTGCGGGCTCGGTAGTGGTGTCGGCTGCCTGCTCGGCGCGCGCCGTGGCTGCGGCGACGAGCTCGGCGTCCGTGGCGGTGTCGGGAGCGGCGTCGGCGCGCGCCGTGGCTGCGGCGACGAG
>ERZ724522.843-NODE-843-length-18304-cov-27.167790_pt1 | contig 18304 bp, 23 predicted proteins | sample MGYA00376055_ERZ724522 | MGnify/ENA primary metagenome ERZ724522 (study PRJEB28724, sample SAMN07190884) | wastewater metagenome | isolation source: effluent of sewage treatment plant in Hong Hong | place: Hong Kong | collected 2016-03-17 ... | reverse complement strand
TGCCCTGCGGTCGTTCTTCACGGAGACGCGCACCATCGCCGCAAGACACGCCCGCTGAGGAAAGGCCCTGCTGGCAATCTCTCTCATGCCCGGACGGACGGTGATACCGTGAAGGGGGTCCCGATACCACCGCCGCCCAGCTCCATCATCGGCTAGTCGTCTGCTCAGCCCTGTCCTCATCGACATCTATCCCTCCGTGCTCATGGCGCCGCGTTCCATTTGATCAACGTCGCCTTCAGCCGGTCCCAGGTCTCGGTCTCCTTGCCGGTGAGGGCGTTTACGATGCCGGCGGGTTCGCCGTACTCCTGGGCAGCCTCTCGCCAGCGACGCCATGCCGACCAGCGCTCGTCCAGCCGCCGGATCTTCACCTCCAGCGCGGCCTTCGTGGCGATGTCCTCAGTGTCCACGTCGCTGGCACGGGCCTTGCGGGACGCCCGCCGCAGGGCGTCGGCGTCGCGCAGGGCCTGGACAATCTCGGCCTTCGTCGGCTCGTCGCCGGGGGAGGGGATGCGGTACTCGTCGTAGCGCGAACGCCCGTCGGTGTAGGCGTTTTCCACCTCGACCGTGACGATGAGGTCGCTGCCGGCTATCTCGACGTTGCTTATCTTCCGCGCCACAGTCGTTTCCTTCCTTCGGCCGCCACCAGCCGATTCATCACCTTCTCGCCGTGCGCTCGCAGCATCGCCCTGCCCGCTGCGCACCTGGCCGCGCACGGTGTCAGTCCCGCAGCGCATAGTGGGTTGTTGCACACACTGCCCATGAAATTCGGCGGGAAGGGCATCAGTCGGGCTCCCTTCATGCGTTTGCCTTGATCACTTGGTGGAAGCCATCGCCGCCGGTAGCCCCGGCACCGCCAGCTGCGCCATCGCTACCGTCTGAGTCGTTCCCGGAATCGCTCGGGTTGTCGAGACCTTTATCACCCTTCGCACCGGCCGCGCCGGCCGCACCGCCCACCGCCTGTATCGTGCCCTCGTTGATTACGCTCACCGCCAGAACGAGAACCCACCCGCCGCCGCCGCCGCCGCCGCCGCCGCCGCCGCCACCGCCGCCACCGCCGCTGGCTGAGGTGTTACTTCCGTTGCTCCCCGACCCATTGCCTCCATCGCCGCCGTCCGTACCCGCACTACCGTCCGTGCCGTTCGCACGTACTGTCCCCGCGTTATCGAATGTTTCACAGGCAATAAATAGCAACCCGCCCCCTGAACCGCCGTCGCCGCCAGTTCCACCATTTCCGCCACTCCCCCCGTTGAGTGATCCTGCGTTGTTGGCCTGCCCCCCGCCACCGCCACCGCCACCGGCGCCTGCGCCGCCCCCCGATCCACCAACATGCGTTCGGGTTGCCTGCTCGACAAGGACGCCCAGACTGGTCTTTGTGTAGTGCGTCTCCCCCGCTGTCGCTGTCCCCGTTGGCGCTGTCCCCGGATTCCCAGGGCCCTGTCCCACCTGTGCTGCGCCACCAGTACCATTGTTCGGGTTTCCCGCCTTGCCCGGGTGTTTGGCGCTTGCTCGTCCGCTATCGCCACCGTCCGCACCGTCTGCGCCGGACTCACCGTCCGCGCTCGAACCACTCCCTCCCGATCCGCCACCGCCCGACGCGCCACCGCCGCCACCCGTAGAAATGCCGAGATAAAACTGGGGCGGATTCGCCAGTGACGCCGCTCCGAGGTCCCCTTGCTCCCCAACAGCCCCTGCCGCACCGGGGCTGCCCGCAACGGGAGGGCCTCCGACGGTTGTTCCTCCACCCGCACCGCCAGCGCCGCCTGATCCACCCGTGCCACCCGCACCGCCGCGCCCATCGGCGTGCAGCACACACCCCGAATCGACCGTCACCTTCCGCGCGAAGATGAAGCAGGGGCTGGCGCCTACATCGACCACCGCACTGTTCGTGATATGTAACTCGCCGTAATAGAGCACGCCGTTCGTCGGGCTCAGGGTGGTGTTGCTGCTGATCGTCGTGGTGCCGGTGGTGCCGTTGTTGAACGGAAACCGGATGCCCAGGTCGAAGATTCCCCCGACTTCCTCGATGGTCTGCACCGCGCGCTGCGTGATCGGGTCGAACGTCACCACCCCGAACGAGCTTCCATGCCCGAACGGCACCTGCGTCGCGGCTTTATTGTGGCTCACGGCCATATCACAAGCCCTGCCCGTAGAAGTTGTCGAACGTCGTCGTGGCGCTGGCATTCCGAGCAAACAGCCCCACATTCGTCCCGGCACTCAACGCTGAATCCGTCGTATCGATCACCAGTTCGAAGTCCACCCACACCCGTATCCGCTCACCCTGCACCATCGCCCGCATCTCGTGCGCCGTCCCTACCGTGAAAGCCGGGCTCGCAATCTCGCTCACCGTCGTGGCTACGTTCTTCTCCAGGATCACTTCGTTGGAACCCTTGTCGAGATAGCAGCGGTACTGGTTGTCCGCGTCCGTGTAGCGGAACACCACGCCAACCTCGTCACCCGTCCCGATGTTCGATAGCTGCGCCTCGACTACCTGGTCAACGATCCCCGTGCCGAGATTCAGGGTAGCCATGCTCAGCGTGTCGGTGTTCGCCCGCGCCTGCCCGCTCACGATGTTGTAGCCGGTATCGTTCGCCCACGTCACACCATTGGCGCTTATCCCGAGATCCCCGGTAGCGTTGTCTCGCGCAAAATCATCGAAGGCAATGGCGTCAAGGTTCCTGAACAGGTGTTGCGGGCTCAGCGTTACCTCACAAAGGAAGTCTTTTCCCGCCCAGTCCGGCGGGATGTGGTACTTGATCGCCTCCACCCGGAACCAGTCGTGCGTATAGCTCGCCGGCGCACTCACTCCACCCACGGCACTGGCGCTCATCGCCCGGTCGTCATAGAGGATCTGCATCCCGATCTCGAGCGACAGCAGCGCCACCTTCTCATCGTCCGTCGCGCCGTGATACTTCAACACCAGTCGCGGCTCCGCGTACCTGTTCGGCCTCATGAGCGTCATTGCCCACTCGACCGGCTGGTACACATCGTCGCCACCGAACGGCACATCTACCGTCACCTCGCGCCCGGCAGGAAGGTCACTCCTCGAAAGCTCCACCACGGCTTCCGGCCTGTCGGCATAGAACGCCACCTGCGTCCCCCGCAGCCGGAACTTGGTTACGTAGATCGTCGAGGCATCCGTGTTCTCCAGCCGTATCCGGAAGCGTCCTCCGCCGAGGTCCGTTAGCGTCACGTCCAGGTCGCTCGTCTTGTCTGCACCACTCCCGTCCGCTGAAGCGTTGGCCATGTAGTCCGTCTCTGCCACCGGGGTAGTGAAGGCACTCACTCCCTGGGCTCCCGAGAACTCCCGGATGTACACCTGCCCCGCAGTCAGCGCGATGCTGTTATCGCTCGGCTGCTGTGCGCTCCGTGAGACAACCCGGAACACTTCCTGGTCCGCCTGCCCCTCGGCGAACACCGTTGTCCGTACGCTCACCTTCGTCACGAAGTCCAGCGGGTCGAACACCTCATCGATCTCCACCGGCACGATCTCTGTCCCGTCGCCCCAGGTGTCGTCGACGCTGATCCCCAACCGAGTGGCGCGGCTCTCGAACCTCAGTTGGCCGCTCGCGTTGATCCACAGCCATCCGCCCATCTCCGAACGGACAACCGCCATCATCGCTTCCATCGGCGTCTGCGCCTGGGCGAAGTGGAAGGGGAGATCCTGAAGCCCGTCCTCGAAGTCCCTGTCACCGCTCCCGAGTCCAACCGCATCCATGATCGCGATCAGCGCCCCATCTGTGTCCCGGCTCTCGCTCACCGTCACGTTCACCCGCGCGCCGTTCACCAGGTACTCGCCGATGTCCACGCACTCCGCTACCGCCATCGGCACCGTGCCCGCCCGCCAGCGCCGCTTCCACTTTTGGATGTAGCCCGTCCATAGCGTGTAATCGACGTCCTCCTCGAACGTCACCACCAGCTGCGCCGTCGCACCCGCATCGTCTACGTCGTGTGCAACCCAGTAATTAGTACCGCTGCCCGCGTTGTCATCCATCACGAACGCGATGTCGTTCCCGCTCCCCCATCCCGCGCGGTCGATAATTTCCTGCACAATGGCGGTCACATCGATGCTTGCAAGCCCCCTTCCTGTAGGTGTGAACACCGTGCTAGCAGCCGTCCGCGTCGCGTTCGATGGCAGGTTGCCGGGGTCGGCGAAAGCCGCCGCGTCGTCTTCGTCCACGCCGTAGACCGTCGTGTTCGGCGTGCCCGCCACATCGATTACGCCCAGCTTCAACAGTGCCTGCGTAATCGGAGTCCCCTGCGCTATCGCCAGTCCCTGAAAGCGCAGGAAGCCATTTATCTCCATCGAGGACACAATCCCCGCTGCCACCTGATTCGTCGCGAGCGCCGTTCCTATGGCCTCAAACCCATCATCCGCCGTCTCCGCCACCGTCTCCGTGATCTCCTGCGCGCTCGCGTGCGTCGCCTTGATCTGTACCGGCACGCCCGGGTCTAGCTGGCCGTAGTACGCCCCGTCAGTCTTCCCCGCCGTGAACCGCCCGTCAGCGTTGTTGAACGTCACCCCCAGTTTGCTCGTGCGCATGAAGCCATCCGGCCCCATCCCACGGTCAACAACCACTCCAGAACCCGGCTTCGTCACATAGCTCGTCAGGTCTGTCTCGTATGTCCCGCTACGGTCGAAGTCCGCCAGCACGCTCCACGTCACGTCAGCCATCAGCGGAATGCCCCGGACTGTTCAATCGTGATGTCGTTTGCCAGCTGGGCCATCCCCGGTCCCTGCAGAATGATCTGGACTCCTTGCCCCACCATCCCGCGCGTTGATTCATTAGCTGCCAGCGCACGGTTCATCGCGATGTGATCGATCGACGTGAACCCACCCTGGTTATTCCAGTAGTTCTCCCACGTCTCGCCGCCGCCACCCGGTATAGGCGTAGCACCTGACATCCGCGCGTTCGGGTCACCGCTGGGGGAGAACACGCCGGCCATCTTCGCGCCCATCTCCGCGAGCTGCTCCGTCTTATGCCTCAGCATCTTCTCGACGTACTTGCCCCAGCCTTCCTCCATCCCCGCGCCCAGGCCCTGCATAATCGCCTTGCCCTGCTGCAGCAACAGCGCCCTGTCCTTCTCGATCGGGCCCTTCAATCCCTGGATCTTCCCGCCCAGTCCACCAAGCCAGTCCTCCACCCCGCCCCAAACGGATTTCATCCCATCCCAAAGCCCGGTGATGATCTGCTTGCCCGCGTCGAACAGGATGCTTGCCAGGTCGCCCAGTGCGTCGAGAATGTTCCCCGGCAAGTCCTTCATCCACGGCCAAATCCGCGTCGCCCACACGTTGCTGATGCCGTCCTGCAGCTTGTTGAACGCATCCTTCGCCAGCTCGAACAGCCGCGGCCCCAGCTCGGAGACGAACTCCTTCACGTTGTCGATCGTGTCCCCAAAGAACGTCTCGAAGGAGCGCATGATGTCCTTGGCGTTCTCCCATGCGCCCGAGAAGTCGCCTGCCAGAAGGTCCGTGATGATCTGCACGGTGTTCCCCACGACTGAGCCGATGAGCGTGATCCCCGCAATAAGCTGGTCGATGAACGGCTTCACGATCGGCCATATCTCACGCCACGCCTTCTCCAGGTTGTCGAGCGCAGGCTTCACGTCCTGCTCCCACCACTCCCGGATGGCTGGCCCCGCCACGTTTACGAACTGCTCGATCGCCGGCAGCACCTTCGTGGCGATCACCTCAACGAGCTTTAGCTTCGCCTCGGTTAGCTTCAGTTGCACCGGGAGCAGGTGGGTGCCGATCTGCGCCGCCAGTTCCTCTTGCTTCGCCGCCTGGATACGTGCCGCATTCGCTGCCTGGTCGCTCGTGGCAACGAAGTCCCCCTGCACGTCGTTCGTCTGCTCAAGGATCAGCGCTACCCGCGCCGCCGCCTTCTCCTGTTCCGTCAGGCTCTTCGCCGCGTCCTTGCCCGTCATCGCCAGTGCTTTCGCCTCGACCGCAGCGGCCTTCAACGAAACGCCGTATCGCTCCAGCGGGTCTGCCTCGCCCCTGAGCCCAGCCTGTATCGCCCCCAGCGCGTCTCCAACATCCGTGTTGAATACTGACGCCATGTCAGCCGCACGCTTCGTCAAGTCGATAGTCGAGTCCGTTACATCGTCCATGTCCAGCCCGGCGTTCTTGAGCATCGCGCCGAGGGGTGTCGCCATCTGCTGGAACTCGGACCGTGCCAACCCAAAGGCATTGGCGTTCGCCTTGCCCCAATCGATGATGTCCTGTGCCGAGTCATCGAAGATCTGCTGCACGGCGTTCGTGCTCTCGCCCAGTGCGATCGCCGAATCCGTGGCGCTCGTGAACAGGCCCGGCAGCTTGCTCAGCCCTTGGGCCACCACGATGCCGCCAGCGATCTTGGCGATGTCCCCGAACGCCGTCTTGATCCCGTCGAGCTTCTTACTGGCCTGATCGTCCGCCGTGACCTTGATCCTAATTTCGTTCGCGATGGCGCACCTCCTACCAGACGCCCGCCGCAGCGGACTCCTGTGGGGGATCGAACAGCCCGGATGCGAAAGCAATCTCCGTAAGGCGCAGCACCTCCACGGACACCTGATCGTGTTCGTGTGGACGTATGCCCCAGGTGCGATACAACATCATCGCCCGCTCCGCCTCCACCACTGCTCTCGGTTTGGTTACGATGCTTCCGTCGTCTCGGACAGCACCGCTTCCAACTGCCTTCCATTCGCTGATGGTTCGCCTAAAGGGAGACCGACCTGTGTTGCCCCGATCAGCCAGTTCCTCAGCAGTAGCGCCGTGAACTCGAAGGGCCACGCCAACAGCGAATCGCCCGTTTTGGGCAAGGGCTCACCTTCATCATCCTCGAGGTTCCAACTCACCACCACCTCGTCTACGAAGTCGCGGATGATGTCCTCCTGGCCCTTCAGCCCGGCCCCCTCCGCTTCCTCGTAACGACGCAGTTGGCCCAGCGAGATGTCCCGGCGGCACACCACCTCCGCGCCGTACCAGTCCGTGCCCTCGTCGAACTCGACAACCACCGTCCGCTGTGGCCTCTTGAACCCCTTGCTCTTCGCCACCACTGCACCCCCTTCAAATCGAAACGCCCTTAGCTCCAGGCTGCCGCCGTTCCGTTCGCCAACATGAACGTCGCCGAAGCCGTAAACGAACCGTCCGCAGCACGATTCCACGCCACATCCGACATCACGCACTCAGCCGTCATCGTCTGGCTCCCCACCACGATCACCACCGTCCGCGTGTCGTTGTCCGCCGGCGTGCTGAACACACCGAACATCGATGGGTTTGCCGCCGGGTTGAACACCGCCGTGATGCTGCAGTTGAAGTCGTTCAGCAGGAGCAACCGCTCCATCGCTGCCTTGTCCAACCCCGTCACGTCCTGCTGCCCCCTCGAGGTGTTGAACGTGATGTTCGTGATGTCGTTGGTGATCGCTCGACCCGTGCCATCAGCATCGTCGATCGTCACCGTCATCCCTATTCCACTTGATTTTGCGATAGTTGCTAACCCTCTACCTGTTCTGCTAAACTATGCAGACGATGATATGTGCTTGTGGTTGCGGGGAACCGATCCCCGAGAAGCACCTTTTCCGATACCGCCCGCCCTACGTCCTGCGAGGGCATTCGCTCCCGCGAGAGTGCGCGTGCGGCTGTGGCGAGAACCTGCCTGCTACGGCTAATCGCCGCTACAGCAAGTCCAGATACATCCGGGGCCATAGCCGCCGGAACAATCCCGAGCACAGGCTCTGCGCCTGCGGCTGTGGGCAAATCACGACGATTCACCATGGCCGTGCCCGCGAATACATCACTGGCCACAACAAAGGCCGGGCCGGGAAGGGCCGGGGCTGGATGCTGACCAGTGACGGTTACCGCATGATCCCCATGGCGGATCACCCTCAAGCCCAGAAGGGGATGGTGCTGGAGCACCGGCTCGTCATGGAGCAGAAGCTCGGGAGGCCGCTGGTGCCCTCCGAGCAGGTGCACCACATCAACCACAACAAGCTGGACAACCGGCCAGAGAATCTTGAGCTTTTGGATCGCGCCGCCCACGGTCGCAAGCACGGTAGACCCAAAGGGATCTACCCCACGCCGGAGCAACGCGCGGCGCACTCCGAACGTATGAAGCAGTGGTGGGCTGAGCGAAAAAGCCAAAGGTAATCTTCCTCCTATGCCGCCGCGTCGTAGTCGCCACTTCGCAGGCGCCGGAACGCCATGGCAAAGTCCGCATTCGTGAATGTCCCGTTGGTGCTCGCCCGCACCCATCGCTCAACCGTCCCGCTGATCTCGATCCGCTGCGCGATCTGCGCATACGGCGTTGCCACGTCGCTAAACGCCCCCAGGTTCGCCCAGGTCCCGTCGTCGCCATCCGTACTGTCGCTCGAATCCTCCAGGTCGTACTCCACCGTCCCGCTGTCAGCGTCGAAGTGTTGCAAGAACCCGATAGCCCCCGACGTCGTCTGCGAACCGAAGTCGATGCCCGTCTCGTCAGACGCGCTCGCGTGCGTCGTCTTGGCCACCAGCAACAGCCCGTACTCCAGCGGCACACCGGCCGCCGCTACAAGCTGCACCGTGCCAACCAGCGAACCATCAGCCCCGCGCGTCCAGTCGTAGTTCACCTGCTTCGCGCTCAAACAGAACACCGGGTCTCCTGCCGCCGTCCCCGTCAGCACCATCGCCAGCACATCCGTCGTCGGCAGCGAAGAGAGCGCATCGTGCTCCGCGTCCGTCGCCGTGTTGAAGAACACGTTGAACGTGATCTCCCCATCGCGAATCCCGTGCAGCCGCTCCACCGCGCTCTTGTCGATCGCCGTCACGTCCAGCACGTTCGACGTCGACCGCATCGACCCGATGCTCCCAACGTCCCCGCTCAGGTCGTACCCATGCAGGTACAGCCGCATCCCCAGCCCGGACTTCTTAGCCACCTGCCGCCTCCACCACGAAGCCCTGCTCCACCAGCCGCTCCGTCACCTCACCGTCGAACACATCCCCCTCAAACCAGCGACGCTCACCCTGCCGAACGATCCACGACCCCTCCCGCAGCCCCCGCGGATTCGCCACCACGTATGCCACGGCCTTCTTCTTCCCACTCACAACGCCACCGCCTCCGCTTCCAGCTCGTCCAGCAACAGGGGAATCTCCAGCGCCAGGTACATTGCCCCCTGCGCCAGCTCCTCGTTCTCGAATGTCGGGTACACCCGCGTCGGCTCAATCCGCAGCGCCGAAACGGTGCCGCCCAGGTCCCGGTCCGCGCTCAACACCGCCTGGAACGCCCGGTCGAAGTCCCACATCTCCTGGTCAACGTCGTCCAGCGTCCCGCTGTCGCGCACCAGCAACCAGTACACGGAGACCACCACCCGCGCCGCCACCATCACGTTCCCCAGCGTCCCCATCTTCGTCTCAGCGCCCAGCCCCACCTGGTCACCGTCGTAGAACACCGCCGCGCAACGGTTCCCGCTCTTCCAGATCGGACGGTGCTTGTACACGTGCGCCAGCGTCACTCCGCTCGGGAATGCCGCGCTCGACACGCTCTCCAGGTGCGTCACAATCTGCGAACGGGCCGCCGCGCGTGCTACCTGTGTGTCGGTCATGTCAGCGCGTCCATGGCCCGGTCAATGACCTTCCGGCCCGCTTTGCTGTTCGGGTTCTTCAACGCCCGCTCTATCGACCGCTTAGCGTTCTTCACCTGGTTCTGCCCCTTCATGTACCGCGTCCCGTGCTCCACGAATCGGCCGTACTCACGCGCGCTGTTCTCCACGCGGCTCCCGGCACTCAGCGAGCCCTCGGGCGCCGGCGTGCTGAACCCCTGCCGGTAGGCGCCGGTGCGAAGGCCCTTGCCGGGCTTCAGCCGCGACTCAATGCCGCCCTTCCACTCGCCAGTCAGGCTCACCAGTCCGTCGACCAGCCCGTTGCGGAACAACTGCAGGCTCCCGGGCCGAAAGAATGGGCCGCTCAGCGTCACGGTCACCGCGCGCGCCATCAGGCCACCAGCCTCGACGTCCGCCGGAACCGGCTCAACGACTCCCGGATCTGTGGGTAGCTCGCCCGGAACGACGAATAGCCGCCCTCACTGAAGCTCGCAACCGAACCGCCGTAGCCCGTCGCCTTCTCCCGGTACAGCCGCGTCGCCTGCAACAGCACGCACTCCACAACCTCCGGGGGGAACACCCGCCGCAACAGCGAGGCGTCCGTGTGCCCGGCAGCCGTGGTCCCATTCACGCCGCGCGTCACCGTCAGCGTCGTGGTCTCCACGTTGCTCACGTACACCTGTTCGCTTTCAATCAACAGCGTGTCGCCCACGTAGATCTCGCTCGAGGCGTCCGCGCTGGCCACCAGCGACGTGTCACTCGCATCGGACAATGTGCCCGTCAACCCGCTATCCTCGGTCTCCTCGCTGTAGCCAAACGTCCCGGCCAATTCCACCCGTCGCGGCCCTGTCGGCCATGCCGACACCTGGGGGGTCGTGGTGCGGTCCGTCGGAATCAGCAGCCGCGTGGCCGGCTCGTGCATCGTCGCGGGGTCCGCCGGGTCCAGCCAGTAGTCGCTCCCCTCGCTCAGGGTCTTTTCGAAGGTGCCATCGCCAACGGTGTCAACCTTCAGCGTCGTCACACTGATCAGGTCTCCGCGCCATGGCTTCGTCCGGCCCAGGTGCAGGTTCAGCACCTGCCCCCCGTACCCGCTCAGCTCTACCGTGTCCGTCTCGCTGTAGAACCGCCGGTCCAGCGCACGGTCGATATCCCGGCACACACGCTCCAGCAACGCTTCCCATTGACCGTCGGTTGGCTGGTTCGCCGTATCAAGCTGCAGCGCCGTCTTCACGTCCACCGGCCGGGCGTACAGGTTCAGAACCACCAGGAACCCCCCTTCAGCCCTTCCTCAGTCCGTTCGGACAACCAGGCGCACCCGGAAGCCCTTCGTCGCCCCGCCGTTCGCCACCGTCGCCTTCACCAGCAGCCCCGGGATCACATACGGCACCGGCACGATATCCGTGCTCGCGTACACCAGGTCCGTGCCGTCATTGGTCTCTGCGGCCCGCCTCGGATAGAACGTGTCCGGCGTGGCATTCCCCACGTCGCCGTTGTTGATGTACGTCTCTGTCGCGTCGTCTGCCCCATCCTGGGCTGGCATCTGGCCCACCAGGGTCAGATCCGCGCCGTTGGTCAGCGCCGTCCCGTCTACCACCACCGCCAGCAACTCGCCCAGGATGGGGTGCTCAGTCGTGACAACAGCGTCACCGCTGCCATCCGTCTCACCCGTCACGTCATAGAACCGGATCACGTACTCCGCCTCCGTCCACCACGCGCCCGCCGGTCTGGCGCCGACTGGCCGCTCGCCATCTCTTCGCTCACCGCCGCCACCGGCTTCGCTGCCTTCTCCTCTACCTCTCGAAACGCCGACGGAGCATCGCGCATCAGCAGGGCGCCGTGCTCTTCCTCCACCTCGAACTCCTCACCCTCTGAATAGGTGCCGAAGTCCGTTCGGTACGCCTCGAGACATAGCAACTTCATCGGCTAGGGCAGCCCCCACGCCATGAAGTTCACGTTGATCGTGTTGTTCGTGCTGTCGATCAGGGCCCCGTTGCCCGCCGCCGTGATCTTGTACGCCTCCACCAGCAACTGGCTCCCGCTCGGGCTCGATACGAAATGCGTCGGGTCCGCACCCAGTGGCGCCGCAGCTCGCGCGCTCACAACGCCACCCTTGCACTGGCTCATGTAGCTGCCCAGCTCCACCGGCGTAGGGTTGCTCCCGTCCAGCGTCACGTAGCCCGCCACCATCCGCTGACCCTTGATGTCCCGGTCGCTCACAAACTCGACCACCACATCTCCTGCCGCCATTCCCTACCTCCTAAACCACCCGGTCCCCGAACGCGATGAAACTCACGCTCAAGGTGTTGTTCGTCGAAGCCACGAGCGTCGCGTCACCGGACGCTGTTACCTTCCAGGCATACACATTCAGCGTGGTCCCGCTCACCGCATGGGTTATCCAGCTGGGGTCCAACGCGGGCGCCGTTGCTGTCACCAGCGACACCATCGCTCCATCAATCCCCGTCAGGTACGCGCTCAAATCAACCGGCGTCGGGTTGCTCCCGTCCAGCTGCACCGTCCCCACAACGCAGTGCTTGCCCAGCATCCCGTGCCAGTCGTCGTACGTGCCGCCTATCGTCACATCGCCTGCTGCCATCTCGTCGTCCTTTCACACGTTCCGAAGGGGGGTGGGGGAGGGGGTCCTCTTTTTTCAGGATTCCCCCTCCTGGGAGGGCTAAACAGTGATATTATAGATGCCTGCCGTCACGGTGCTCGCCCATACGTTGAACGAACGCCGCGTGTACATCTCCAGCAGAAGCTGGTCTGTCCGCTGAATCCGGTCCGCGTAGAACTCAACACCGCGCCGCACACCACCCAGGCAGCCACGCGTGTTCACGATCGTAATCTGGCCCTTCGTGTTGTTGCTCGCCGTGTCGCTGGCCTTGCCGTCCGCCTCGGTCTTCGAAGCGTAGGAGGGCGAAATCACCCGCATGCCGCCAAGCCGCGCGAGCTCACCGGTGATGATCGTCGCGCCCTGGCCGTACCGCTCCACCGTCACAATGTCGTCCAGGCTGTGCACCATGCTGTAGTACGTATCCCGGTCGCACACCAGGAGCAGGTCACTCACCTCTGCCGACCAGTCGATGTTGCTCACACCGGCGTCGATGTCGTTACCGGCCGCATTCAGCCGCCCCCGGGCCTCCGTGATCAGCTCAAGGTTGATCGGGCCGCTCGCGTCCGCACCCTGCGTCGCGGTCGTCACCAGCCACTGGTGCCGGATACCGTCCCACGCCAGGTAGTGCTTCGTCGCCGTCGGCGAACCATCGTCCTTGTTGATGTTCCCGGTCGAGGTCGCGGTCGTGTCGCCGTTGTAGTACGCGCTCGCCAGGTGCAGCCGGAACGATTCCGTCAACTGCTCCCGCAGGAACGGTACCCACGGCACAATCGAGTCCTCCCCAATCTCACCGCTCCAGATGTTCTGGATCGTGAACTTCTTGGGAGACTGCGTAACCTTCGAACTTGCCGCCGTGCTGTCCCCGTACGCGCTTGCGCCCGCAGTGGTCGACTCAGCCGCCAGCAACATCTCCGGCAGGGCGCCGTCAATCGGCACAACCTGGCTATTCTCCGTTACCGGGATCTCCCGGATCAGCTGCAGCAGCGGGTCACGATTGCGCGATGCCATCCACATCTCGCTCTCGTACGCCGTGCCAATCAGCTCAAGGCCAGCGCCGCTCTCCGCGGTGTCGTAGGCCCGCATCCGACCGCTGCCGGTATGCACCCGCACCGGGGCGCCGTAGCGATCCGGGTTCGTCCTCGGGCCCTCGTCGACGTAGTGCCTGAACGCCTCCATGAACCGGTCACTCGGCTCAATCTGGCTCGTCCCGGCAATCCGCCCGCCAAAGCCCATCATCACCCGCGCCAGCTCGAAGTTCGCACGCATCTGCTGCGCGTTCCGCTCCTCACTCAAGCGGTCGTCTCGCCACATCTGGTCAAACTCGTCGCGTACACGCACGTTCAACCCTGCACCCTGCGGCCGGATTCGCCGCTCCTCTTCGCTCGATTCACGACGTGCCCGTTCGCCCGGGAACTCCTCGTCCTCAGCCTCGTCGCCCACGGGCACCCGCGGCAGACGCTCATCCAGCAACGCCCGCAACTCAGCCTGTGAAGACTCCATCGACTCCGACACCCTCACCGCGATCGTCTCGCCAATTCCGCTCAGCGAGTCCGCGATTCGCTCCATCGGATCTACCACTGTCGCTTCGTCCGCCATGTCTCATCCACCTCGTATCTTCTCAGTTGTGCGCTCCAGCACATTCGCAAATCGCGTCAGCCGCTCCTGCCGCTCACGCTCCTCTTCCACCAGCCTCTCGGCCGGCGACTGCCCCTTCTCAAACCGACTACCGTCCGCCCGGACAACCAGCGCACCAGCATCCGCCGGCACGCTCACATAGCTCGTCTCCAGCAACTCCTGGCGCCGAAATACGAAGATCTCCTGCCCGTCAATCCACTCGAATCCGGCCTCCAGGGGGTCCCACCGCACGCTCACCGCATTGATAAACCCGCGCTGAACCTTCCGGAACACCGCCATCGAACGCTCGTCATCAGGGTCAAACTCGTGGGTCTGCACCAGCGCACGTCCCTCAACGGCCGTCCTGGTAGCTCGCGCCAGCGGCATCTCACGGTCGTTGTGGCTCCACAACACCACCGGGTTCCGCCCGTACTGCTCCCACTGCCAGCCCGCCGCTCGGATAACCATCCCGTCCCGCGCAACGTCCTCCGTCGAAGCCACCACGTCTACCGTGTGCGACTCCGCATCCACCGCCCGTACTAGCCCGAAGCTCTCCAGCCTGTCCAACAGAAAGCCCCCAACGCTATTTATCGTTGAGGGCACTTCGACAAAGGCCACATCCGGCTCGAATTGCTAAGCCGTTAGCACCATTGAACAGTTATCCGGCTCCGTTTGTCAACCCCTTCACGCCTCGTTTCCCGCGCCGCACTTCGGGCACTCCCACATTGTCCCCACGCTCACCCGGACGAGCCACTTCTTCAGGCAACGCCAGCACCGAACCCCCGTCTCGTCCACAACCGGCGCGCGAACGTCCATCTCAGGCAATTTCCGCCGGTGTTGGTATCCCCTCCGCCGGCATCGAGCTACCGCTGCCTCCCACTGGCACGGCCCCAGTGTGGCCAATGCCCTCCAAACCCACTGCCTGCAGGCTCGCCTGGGGCTCAAATCCAACCCTGATCAGCACACTCGCCGCAGCAACCTGGTCCGTCAGCTTGCCCCGCATCAATCCCGCCGGGAGAAAGTCGAAGCCTACACCGGACGGCAGCAGTTCATCCTCCACCGTCTGCTCGAGCGGTACGATGTGCGCGTTCAGCGTATACGTCACGAAGGCCAAGCCCTGCTCCGCAATGCCGCTCCCCCAGCTCGTCGTCTTCTCCACGTCGAACATCAGGTGCGGCGGCACCCCGAACCAGCGCTCAATGTCCGTCACCTGGAACTTCCGCGTCTCCAACAACTGGCTGTCCTGCGGATTCAGGTCCGTCATCGACCACTTCACGCCCTTGTTCAACACCCCCACCCGGTTCGCGTTCACCGTCCCCCTGTGGTGGAACTCCCACGCCTCGCTGAAGTCCTTCATCTGCTCCGCCGTCAGGTCCTGGTCCGTCGACAGGTACCCCCGCGGGTCGCTGCTATTGCTGAAGAACCTCCCCGCGTACTGCTCGCTCGCAACGCTCAGGCCCATCGCCTCAGCGCCCTTCTGGATCGGGCTCACTCCCCGCATGCCGTCCGTCGTCAACCCCGTGAAATGCACGATGTTCCCGCCCACCAGGTAGTCCACCTGCGGTATCGTCCCGTCGATCACGTACACCTTCCGGCCAGTCTTCCCGTCACGGCCCACCTGCACGCGCTTCGGCTCCACCGGCCACAGCTCCTGTGGCCGCCCCCGGTCGTCCGTCACCACGTACACGAACGCATTCCCCGTCAGCACCTCGTGCCCGATCACCGTCGACCAGAACACGAACCGGTTTACCTCCGGGTTCGGGCGCCGCAAAAACGCATATTCCGGCCGGCCGCCCACATCCAACTTCTCACCGGCAGCGTCCGTCCGGTACACACGCTGCGGCAACGTCGCCAGCACCGAACTGATAACCCACACCGCCCGGTACACCGCACTCACGCACATCGCGACGTCCTCGTCCACCCGCACGCCCGCAGCCGTCCGCCCTCCCGTCAGCTGCAGAAACGGGAACAGGTTCGCCATCGAAAGCCCCGTTGGCTGGCGCAACTCCTCCGGGAACGCCCGCGTAGGCCGGCCCTGCATCACCAGCCGTGCCACCCCAGATCCTACTGTCATCGCCTGCCTCCGAACCACGCCTCTGCCAACAGCGCCACTCCACCGCTCGCCAGCCCAACCTCCGCCCCCCAGCTCAGCCAGGCCGCCGCCACCAGGCACCCGAAGCCCAACGCCTCAAGCGCCTCTCGCACACCTATTCTACTACGAATCGCCCACCCGCTTATCCACCTTCGCCATTTCACAGGCCAGCCGCCCACTCGAACAACCGCCACAGCACACCCAGCGCCACCGCAGCGCACACAGCCATCGCATACAACGCCAGCCCTGCTCCCGCTACCTTCATTTGCTTCCCCCTCTTCGCACCTTCTCCTCTTCCCACCCCGGCACGTACACCGCCGGACCCGGCTCAGTCACTTCCAGCACCCCCGCCGCTATCGCCTGCAACCGCGCCCACCAGCTCAATTCACCCGCCGCCGCCGCGTCGATCTTCAACGGGCTCGCCGGCCGCTCCTTCTGGATCACCCACAACGGCTCGCCTTCCTCGTCCACACTGTTCAACTGCTCCCGGTAGGCGTTCCCTATCGCCGACTGCAACCGCGCGTCCCCGTCGTGGCTCAGCTCCCCCTCGTCCATCGCCCGCCGGTAGGCCAGCAAACGCTGCGCCGTCCGACCCTTCTGCAACGGGTTGATCACCTCCACCCGCTTCTGCCCCGGCTGGTTATAGCGCCCCTGCCACGTCGCCACCTGCTCGCGCCACCAGCTCGGGTCGCACAGCAGCATCCACACATCCCACGTCTCGAAGGCGAACTCCACCGTCTCCATCACGTCATCCACCGGGATCTCCGGCTGCGCCACCGGGTCCACGATCACCGGCTCCCAGTAGCCGGCCACCCACTGGTATCCCGTGCTAACCTCCGTCGCAATCAGCGCCGTGTGGTCCCCATACCGCGAACCGTCGAAGCCCAGCGTCACCAGCGCCCCCGGCTCCGGCAACTTCCGCTCTTTGTACAACGCCTGGAACACCGCAAGGTCAAAGGCCCGCTCGTCTCCCGCCGCTATCTGGTTCAGGTAAAACCGCCGGCTCGTGTTCGCCAGCGCTCCCGGTGCCTCGATCTCCTCCGCCCGCCGGCCAACATCCACCCAGTAGCTGTCTCCCCGCGCATAGTCCAGCGAAGCCCGCAGCAAGTCCCCGTCCCACAACGGCGAACCATCACCCGCACGCTCGCCCAGGTGCGGCACATCCGGACCCTCCAGCGAGTCGTAGAGCAGGCCCGGCGTCCCCAACTGGTGCGCCTCCCAGTCCCATTCCGCCACACTGTCCTCGCCCGGGGCATGGGCATTCTGCACCGCCAGCAGCCTCGCGCTACCATCACGGCTCTTGCCGATGTTTCGCTCCATCACCTGGTGCATCGCATGGCCCTCGTTCGACTTCCGCCAGTGCTCCGTCTCGTTCTCTATCCCGAAGGTCGGCCGCGGACCCTCCTGCGAACGGCTGCTCGTCGTCAACGCCTCTATCCGCCGCCGCCCCCGCTCCGCATAGATGATCTCCTTCCCGATATCGATCCCCCACTCGTCGATCGCCCGCCGCGTAAACAGCCCCGGAAACAGCGTCATCGTGTTGCGCGTCTGGTCCTTACTCACCGCCGCCACCTGCACCCAGCTCGCCGGGTGCTGCACCGCCCGCGGGCTGCCATCGCTATTCCAACCGGCAAACCGGCACGGCCCCACAAACTCAATCGCCGCAATCACAGCCGCTAGAGGGTCCTTGCCCCAGCCCTTCATCCGCCGCAACACCGCCCGCCGGTACACGAACCGCCCCAGCTCGTCGATCGCATAGAACCAGCTCATGAAGTCCAGCTGCTCGTAGGTGAACCGCCACGGCTCATCCCCCGTCGGACTGTCCGGCACCTGCAACCACTCGTGCGCCCACTCCACCGCCTCGTCCGCCAATGTCGTCACCGACGCCGGGTCCGCCTCCGGCCGCCGATGCACCCCACCCGCCGCCACCACGCTCGTCATTCGGGCACCTCAGCCAGCTCTTTGCCTCGCTGGCGCCGGTACTCGGCCATTGCGCTGATCTTCGGCTGCTCGGGCGACGCGTCACGCATGCGCTCCACCTCAATCTCGGCCCGACGACGGTCCACCTCGCTCACCGCCAGCTTCGTCATCCCCGCCAACACAATCCCCCAGTCGGCAGCCCTGGCCTTGGGGTTCATCAGGCAGGAGCTCAGCTTCCAGGCAATCACCCGCGCCAGCTCCCAGTCGCTCGGCTCGTAGTAGTAGCTCTGACCGCTCCTCGCCAGGCTGTAGTACCAGTCCTGCGCCAACTGGTGCATGCCCTCCGCCCAGCCAGCGCGGGTCGCCAGGCTGGGCGCCTCCACCACCCCCGCCATCTGCACCGATCGGGTGGCCGTGGTGTTGCGCCGGCGGCGTTCCGCGTCTCGCTTGGGCGCCGGGCCACGGCTACCCAAAACACAAACCCTCAAAACCCGTACAGATATCCGAAAAGG
>ERZ724522.841-NODE-841-length-18317-cov-5.412496_pt1 | contig 18317 bp, 26 predicted proteins | sample MGYA00376055_ERZ724522 | MGnify/ENA primary metagenome ERZ724522 (study PRJEB28724, sample SAMN07190884) | wastewater metagenome | isolation source: effluent of sewage treatment plant in Hong Hong | place: Hong Kong | collected 2016-03-17 ... | reverse complement strand
ATTGTCGGGCGGTTGGAGTTGCGCAAGGTGATGAGCCTGCAACGGTCGCGCGAACTGGATAAGCAATTGGAAACCGGCGACGGCTTGCCCGATCTCAACACGGCCAACGTCCTGGCCATGCTGGAAACCACCTTGAACAACGCCGGCCAGTTTTTGGAGGAAAAAGTTTTTGAGTGTTACGAGAACCTCCGCCCTCGGGGCTGGACGTTGAACGAATACAAGACGAACCAAAAGAGCGCCGCGGCGGGTGTCGGGCAAAAGGTGATTATGGGCTACACCGTGCGCCGGAATTATTCCGGGAGAGGGTTCGAGGTCCAATATGGCCGGGCGCAAGACGAATTGCGCGCCCTGGATCAAGTGTTTCATTTGCTGGACGGGAAGCCCACGCAAAGCGCAAGCTGGGCCGGGGAATTGTGCGACGCCATTCGCGAGCAAACCAAGGCCGGCGGCAACCAGTTCGCCACGCCCTACTTTCGAGGGCGTTGCTTCGGCAACGGCAATCTGCATCTGGAGTTCATCCGGGAGGACCTGGTTGCCCAATTCAATCTGATTGCCGGCGGCGCCAGATTGCAAGACGTGAAAAATTGATACGGTTCAAAACCTCAAAAACCGATGAGTACGAACGAAGCGGACGAAATGTATCCCAAGCCGGTGCGCGTGTATTTGACGCTGGCGCAGATGCGGGCGGTGGTGTGGCTGGCGCGGCAGCACGGACTGGCGGCGCACGAATTGATCCGGCGCGGCGGCGTGCGCCAGGCGCGCGAACTGGCGGCGCAACGCATCGCCCGCGGCCAAGCCGTGCCGCCCGCAGTGGCCCAGGCATTGGCCGGGATGGACAGCGAGCCGCCGAACGACCAAGCTGAGCGATGACCGCTACCCAAGACACCCAATCTGCGAATGACCGGCGAAGCGGTCATTCGCTCCAGCGCGTGGTTAGGCGTGCGGCTCTCAATCCACGCGAAGCTAAATGCTGCTGCGCCTGCGCTCACTGGCACAAGCACGGCGAGAAGGACGGCCAGTGCCGAAACCCCAAGATGCGCCACGGAGTCACCTACAAGGACAAAAACACAGGCGAGGAAACCCACATCGAATGGTGGACAACTGGCTGCTACCATAGCTGCCTGAACTGGACGGATGCGAGCACGCCTAACGCTCCGGGTGAGCGACCCGGCCCACAAGACACAGGAAAAACACTATGACGCGATGGCCGGGTTCGCTCCAACCCGTTGTTCTGGCGCAGTTTTCGACGCCTCAAAAAAAGATGAAAATAACTCTTGCAATACCCAAGCGGTTAGGTATAGTGGGTGCGTAATGAGCGAGGGCCAGTAACCCGAGCCAAACAAAAAACAAATATGAGCACTGACTACATGACCGACCTGAGCACTGACAGCCTGAGCATCCGCCTGACCGTCGTGCCGCAAAATGGCAAAAACCTCGTGGCCGTGGACGCCGCCACCGATGATGGACGCCGCGCCGTAGTGGTGTGGGAGCGTGACGGCACTGGCTACCCTGTCGTGGACGACATGGAGGAGTCCGAGAGTGACGCGGTGTGGTCCGCCGTCGAAAAACACATGCTGGCAAACAACCTCTGGGCATGAGCACCAAAAATCCAGCGGCGGTCGCACTCGGACGTCTTGGAGGACAAGCAACCTCCGAGGCCAAAGCGCGGGCCGCTCGCGCAAACGCGAAGAAGGGCGGATGGCCCAAAGGCAAACCGCGCAAACCAAAGGCGCGTGCTCTGCGCCAGAACAATCATTCTGCTAACAGGCGTTAGCATATCAAAACACGTACCATGACCATTTCAACACTTCAAAAACCGGCCAAGCGGCGGGTGGAGCTGGCGGATGGCCTGAGGTGGGCTGGCGGTGGAGGGTGGCTTTACACCCGCAAGTACGATGGAGTTTTCACGACGCTGGAAATTGCACCCGGCACGGTGTTGATCGGCGAACTGATGCGGGCGCGCTCCGGGTCGGTGCTCACGGCGGCGGATCGCGCGCTGCTGGACCGGCACGGCCAGTTCTTTGCCGCCCACTCGCTAGCCAGTTTGCAGGGGCAATGCCTCTTGCGCGAGCCCACGCGGTTGCGCTGGGCGGAATTGTGCCGCCTGCTGGCGGAGCACCTGGACAGCGCTTTTGGTCCGGTGGTACTGGCGGAGAGCGGGCACGGCGGCGAGTTCCTGCAAGCGGTTCTGGCCGCCGGGGGTGAGGGGGTTTGCGCCGTGCGCCTCGATGATTCGTGGGGTGAAATGTACGCCTGCAAACGCGAGGAAACGATTGACGCCGTGATCGTGGAAATGGATGCCGCGCGGGGCACGATCCGGCTGGGTGAACACGGCCAGGATCTCGGGTGGTGTCCGGCCCGGGCGGCGTTTCAAGAGTTGAAAATTGGCGCGGTGGTGGAAGTTTCCGCCTTGGGTCGGACGGCCGCCGGAAAATTGCGCGAGGCGCGCTTTGTGCGCCGGCGGGAGGACAAGCATGAAACGTAAAGGTGCAGACCAACGAGCCCGGCAAGCGAACTGGCAGGCCCGCCGGCTGGCGCAGGGGATTTGCCCGCGGTGCGGCGGCGAGCGGTTGGATTTCAACGCGCGCACGGGCAAAGCCTATGCGCTCGGCCCGCGTTGTCGGGCGCTGAAGGCGGACACGCAGAAACGGTTGATGGCCGCGCGGCGGGCGTCGGGACAGGCTTAGGCGCGCTGGTGAATGTCGTTCACCGCGATTTGCCAGGCGGTGTAAAGGTCATCCACGCTCACGATCTTGCATTGCCGCACGCCACAATGCGGGGCCGTGACCTGGATGGCGTCGCCGGTTTTGAAGTTCACGGCGTTGGCCTGGATGGCGGTCGGCAGGGCGGCTTTGCGGATGATGACGGTTGTGCCGGGGCTGATGCTGGTGTAACCGGCGCCGGTGTCAACGAGCGTTTGCTGGTCACTGAAGACGCCCACGAGCGCCGGGACGGCGGACAGGCTGCCATAGATCACCTGGCCGGGCGTGAGGCCGCCGAGGTCGGCTTCCAACTGGCTGAGACTTTCCGCATGGGCTTCGTAGGCGGTCATAGGTTTCAAGACGCTGAATTTTTCACCCTTTCAAGACATGAAAAACCCGTTGCGCCGGGAGAGGGCGACGCAACGGGTGAACCAGTCCAACCCAACACAAATTATTTCGCGGCGCCCGGCTTGGCCTTGAGCGTTTCGAGCAGTTGCGCCACGAGCGCCGAGTTATTGGAGGCTTCCGCCGCCTTGGCCGCCGCGGCTTCGCGCTTGCGGTCCAGGGCCACTTCCGCCTCGACGGCTTCCACCACCTTTTTGTCCGCCGCGTCGCCCACGCAACCGGCCACGGTCAGGCTGGCCACGAGGTTTTTCTCGTGGTTGTTCAGGTCCTTGAACGTTTTGCCCGTGCCGATTTCCAGGGTTTCACCCTTGTCAATCTGGTTGTTCCTGTTGGCGTCGTCATGCTTGCGGATGCCGAGCGCTTGAACGTTCCGAAAGTCCTTGAGTGCGATCAATTTCATATTGGTGCGAGTGCTTCAGGATTGGGTTGGTGTCGCTTAGGGGAATTGCTGTTTGCGCGCGTTCACCACCGCGCCCACGAAGATGTTCGTGGTCGTGCCGCCGGTGGTCCAGAGGGCCTGCAAATAGCGGGGCGCATCCTGGACGTTGTAGGCGATGACCTGGATGCCGTTGGTGGCCACATTGATCGTGCCCGAGTTGGTGAACAAAGCCGGGCTCAGATAGGGAGTGGCCCAACCCGCCGTGGCCGCCGTGGGCGTGGTGATCGTGCCGGGCAGGAAAAAGGTGTTCGTAGCCGTGAGATCGTTCGTGCCGTAATACGTGTTCGTGTAAATCACGTTGGCGGCCGAATAGAGGGCGTAATTGGAGAGACTGGTCCAATTCGTTTTGTCGGTGGAGGTTTGCAGCGTGAGCGTGCAAGTGCCGCCGGCGGCGTTCGTGCCGGAGAAGATGGTGACGGTGGCGATGCCCTCGTAACCGCGCAAATCCACGGGCGCATTGCTGACCAGGCTGGAGGCCGCGCCGATGATGAGCGTGGGCTTGACCAGTTGAATCGAGCGATACTCGCCGAAGAATTGCGCCCGCGCCGGCAAAACTGCCAGCAGGGCGAAGGCGAAGGCGAGGAGGAGAACCGGCAGGCGGCGGAAAGTGCGATTTGGATTCATGGTGATGATGTCGTTATGTGTGGTTCGTTCGGGTTTGCGAAACGCTTATTGGTTGCCGGCATCGGCGCTGACGACGAATGCCTGCGGATGGCGCACGGCGTAATCGCCCCAGGTATTGATGGTGATGACGATTTCCGCGTTGGCCGCCTTGGTGACTTGATCCACCACCACGTCCATGCCGCCCCACAGCGCATGGATGAGTTGGTTGAACGCGCCGGCAATGACGTAGTTGTTCGGCACTTGATTCGTGTCGTAAGCCGGATAGCCGTTCATCTCGCCCACGTCACCGCTGCCGGTCCAGAGGGCGTTGGACGCACCGGAAACCACCGTCGAGCCGGTGAGCGTGGCGGGCGTGATCTTCAGCGTGCCCTTGACCGTGGGCGTGCTGATGTAGCACAGCGGGTCGGTGACATTGGCCGCGCGGATGGCGGTTTCAAACGCCACAATCTTGGCATACGTCGGAGTGGCGCCAAAGGTGACGCTGCCGATGCCGGGCGTGTTCATAATGCCCAGCGGTTCGCTGGCCGCGCCCTGGCCGTTCAGACCGAGGCGATCCCACGCCAGCGCAATCACCTTGAACAAGTCGTCCCGCATGAACGCTTCGGCGTCCGGGGTGGACTGCATGACGAACTGTTTCGAGTAGGCTTGCGTGGCGCCGACCCGTTTCGGGGTGAGCGCAATCTGGCCGAGCACCTGCTGGCTGGCGGTGAGCAGGCCGATTTCCGAAACCGAATACGCCGTGGCCGCCGCTTCCTGGCGGGGCAGAACGATGTTGCCCTGCAAACCCGCCATCGTGCGGACACCCACCTTGTCGAGAATCATCCGGTTGCGCAGCAGTTCGATGATCGGCACGAGCAACTGGGTCGGCACAAACGCGCCGCCCGCGTTGAACACGGTGGCCTGCATGTCGCGCTGCATTTTCTGGCTGCGGGTAAGGTTCGGCCCCACGCGCATGGGCGCATCTGCCGGAACTTGGAAACCTTCCGCCTCGTAACCAAGGCCGCCATCGCGCTTGGCGCGATTCAAAATTTCCTGATGGATTTCGCCCTCCAACCCTTCCGGGATGTTGCTCTTGCGGGCGATGCAGGATTGGATGCCGCGCAGCATGGAGTAGCTGGACACATCCTCGCCGTTGGCGACATCGGCGATCAACACCGGCGCGGCGGGCTTGGCCGCCACCACTTCGGTCAGGCAGCGGGTTTTGAAGGCGTCGAGCGTCATGTCGCCCGCCAGCGCTTCATTGGCGAGCTTGCGCATCTGCTCGGCCAGCTTGCCACCGTTTTTCTTGCCGTGATCCTTGATGAAGCCGTCGGCAATCTCGGTGATGTCCTTGGCGCGCTTTTTGTAATCCGCCGCGGCGGATTCGCGTGCCGCGGTTTCGGCCGCGCGCAGTTTCGCTTCGTCAACGACTTGAACGGTGGAGGTTTGTTCGCTCATAAGCTGGGATCGTAAAAGTTGCTTTTGTTCGGGCGTCAGTTTCGTGACATCTACCTGCGGGGCGGAGTCAACCGGAGACTGGACGCTGCGCCCGACTCCGACCGAGTTATCCGCTGGAACTGGGGTGATGGTGATTTCGTGGGCACTCCAGGAATACCACGCGCGGCGCTTCTGGCCTTTCTTGTCCTCGGACTTGATAAGTCCGGTGTGCGAGTACCCAAACGACACTTTTTTGCGGATGCCATCGCAGACATCCTTGAAGATTTCCTCTGCTAGTGGGGACGTTCCGAACCGGACAATGGCGCGACCAACACGGTCGGCGTCAACCCGGGCGCTTTCGACCACCCCGATCTGCTGGTCGGTATCGTGATTAAGAAGAAGCGGGGCGGCATCGTTCAGCCGTGTGAGATCGTATTTCCCATCGTCGTGGGAAAGAATTTCCATCTCATCCCACCAGCGTTCCACTGGTGTTTCTGAAGAAAACGCCAACTCGACCGTGCGCTTTTCGGCGTCAATCTTTTCGCGCGCTATGTCGAGTGTGCGAAACAGGTTTTTGGCTGTATTGGCCATTCACTCGATTGGCCAAGTCAACCAATCTCCGTGCCCGGGCGCGGTGTTTTTCTGAGCGCAAAATCGCCCGATTGGTGTAATTATTTTTCACTCGCTCAATTCCGCCGCGCGCCGGGCCACCGCCCGCCAGGCGTCCACCTGCTTTTGTTTGCGGTGCTCCGCGCAAAACTCCTCCCAATCGGGCAACGGTTCGCCGTTGAACGCCACCCCGCCCACCGCCGCGCTGTACGCCTCATAAAGCTCGGCCGCCAGTTCCTCGACCGCATCTTCGTCGTGCTTCATCGCTTTTTGGCGGCTGTCAAAAAGTGCCGGCGCCGTGGTGGCGGAGGACTGGCCGGCTCAATCCCGAAAGATTGCCGCAATGGCCAACATGCAAAACCATTGCGACGCACCGCGCAACAGACTCACGGCTACTGTCCCGGCCAGTTCGGGGGATTGGCCGGCAAGCCAAAAGCATTTCAGCGCCCGTCTCCATTCAGCAACAACAAGGTTTCCAGTCCGATTTTTCCGTTGCGATGGTGGCCGTTCTCCGGTCGGCGCACCGGGTTGGTGGTTTTGGTTTTCTTGGGGGCATCCGCTCCAGGTTCTTCCGCCTCCACCTCCGCCGCCGCGGGCGTGGGGCGGGTGATTTGGTCGGCGGCGAATTGCAAGCCATGCTTCTCCTGTTCCGCCTTGGCCTCGGCGATCATGGCGTAAAGCGTTTCGATGGTCACGCCATCGGGCAACTGATCCTGCACCTGTTGCGGCGACATCAACCCGTTGGTGAGCATGAGAATCAACGTTTGCGCCTGCACCAGCGGATTGACGAATGCCCAGCGCTTGGGCTTGAAACTCGCCGCGTTGACGTATTCCTCCACCCGCGAAAGTGACAGGTCCAACGCGCCGGACAGGATGGCGTAACGCAGCCACTCGCGGAACAGGGGGCGCATCACCACTTCGATGAAATTGTTCTGCCGGACCTTGAAATTTTCCTGTTCCGGCGTCTTGCACATCAGCGCCGCCGCAAAGCCGAGGTTTTGGTGGTCGCCGGAAACGGATTGATACGCCAGCCCCGCCCCGATGCCAGCCGCGCGCAGATTGTCCTTTTTGAACTCGCTGGCCGCCTCGATGGGGAATTTGGGGTCCAACTGCATCAAGCTCTGGCCGTAATCCATGACCTCGGTGTTGGCCGGCGTCAAAACGTTCGTGCGCAAGCCGAGGCGTTGTTGCGTGGCCACGCCATCGTTGCCCGCACCCGTTCCCGGCGTCACCCCGAGCGGCCCGGAACTGAATCCCGCGCCGGCCAGTTGCTCCAGTTGCTCCGTGGTGTATTGCATCCCCGTGGGATACTCCTTTTTGATCCAAAACGGCTTGCAGCAACTCGCAATCGCGGCGTAGGTGAGCGCGATGTCATACTGCCGGTCGCGATGCAACTGTTGCACGATGCAATCCAGTTCCGTGAACCCGACCGTCTGGCCGGCGCGATCCCGCAGGTTGTTGTAATGGATGATGTCATCCGCCTCCACCCGCTCGCGGAAAGTGTTGGCCTGCTGCCGGCCGTTGTATTGGAACACCTCGCCCGGATGCCGGGTCAACAGCCAGTACGCCACCGGGCCGTTCCATTGGTCCAATTCAATCGAGAACCGGATGGCATTGCCCGTGGTCGGCGCCTTGCCCATGTAACTGTCCTGCAAACGGTCGCTTTCCACCAGGTCCACCGCATAGCCGTACTTGTTTTTGGGAAAGCCGCGGTAATGCCGGAGCAGAATCGCGCCATCCCGGATGGCCGAGGCTTCCAGGATGCGCAAGGCTTCCATGCGGCTCATATTGCGCCGCACCGTGAAGTTTTCCGGCCGCCCAAAAATTTCCCACTCCGCTTGAATCTTGCGGTTCGTCTCGCGGTCCTCCACGAATTTGTCATCCACCCATTTCCCGACGCGCATTTGCAGCCGGAACGGGTCCGCGCCCACCACTTCATTTTGAAACGTGCGCTGGATGCCTTTCGAGTGCGGAGAATCCTTGACCAATGTGCGCGCCCGGCTGCGCGCGGTGTAAAGGCTGGTCAGAATTTCCGCATCCGCGCTGCCGAATGTGCCGGCGAAATCCGAGTTGAAATTGTTGGTCAACGCCGCGTCGTAACTGCGGAACATTTTCCGGTTCAACTCCGTGAACTCGCGCAAGACCTGGGCGTGCGGCGGTTGCGCCACCGGCGAAGTGATGACCGCGCCCAGGACCGGCGGCGTGGCCACCAGTTTGCCAACCCCAGCACTCCGGCCACCCAGGACGATGTTCGTAAACGGAATTGGAATTCTCATGTGATCTTGAACGTGGGCGGAATGATCCGGCCGCTGGAAAAGCCGTTGCGCACCTGTTCCACGGCGATTTCATGCGCGCGGAGTTCCCGGTAATACTTGAGTTGACCGAGCAATGTCTCCCGCTTGACCCGCTGGATTTCGGTTTGCTGGATGTTCGTGGAGTCCAGTTCGTGCGCGGCCAACCGCTCCAATTGCGCTTCCAACAACGGAATCATCCGCTGCGCGTGCGTCGTCACCGGGGCATCGTCGCCCGCCCCGAGGTTGGCTTGGAGAGTCAACTGCGCGCGGTAAATCTGGTGGCGTTCGCCCGTGCTGGCCAGCACCGCGTAACCGGCCAGATCGTAGTCGCCGGCGAGCCAGGTGGCCGTGGTTTCCGCCGCGACATTGATAAGGTGATAACTGCCGCTGGTGGTGCTTGAGAACGTGACCGGATTGCTCACTGCGCTCGCGCCGCCGCGGATTTCGTAGGTGAGCGCCCATCCGTCGGACGGCAGGTAATCGGCGAGGTAACGCTGAAAGATCAACGTATCCCCGATGGCGAATTGGAACGGCTCCCGCGTGGCGATGGTGGCGGACATCACCAAACGGCTGGAGTCAAAAGCGAAGAAACGAAAAACGCCGGCGCGGAAGATTCCGCGGCGGCGCTGGGTTCAGAATACCAACCTGGTGCTGCTTATTTCATGCGTGTCCTTTGGTTGAGGTTGAGAATTAAAACTTTACGAAGCGTTGCACCGACCTAAACCCCGTCTTTGATCATTCTAACGCCTGTTCGCCGAATGATTGTTCGACATCAGCGTTTGTAGATTAGGTAGATTCCGACGATGACAATCAGAATCAGCACGACGATGCAGGCCGTTAGCCAGATTGGTGAGAGCACCCACCACCATGATCAGGTGATGACGTTGCAGAGTTTCAGGACTATGAACGCTAAAGTAAGGAGTCCGGCGAATCCGATGCCGCCTGATGATCTTGATGATGAGTTTGCCATAATGTCGAACAATGTCACTGGAGCGAACAGCCGCCCAGCTTTTCGGTATTCGGTTGGTTGTCGGCGACAGCTACGCCCTCGGCTGTTCGGGGCGGCTGGCGCTCAGTTCTCACTTGTGGCTTTGCGTTGCGCTCGGCGTGTTTCTTCACTTCGTCCACGAGGTTAAGTAGGCAGACGCCGCACAGGTCAGGCGGCCCACCGAAGCCACTCGGATGGTCGCGGAATCCGAAGTTCACACCGACGCGGATTTGTGTCCGGTGTTTGTTGTATTCCTCGTCCTCGCGTTCCGGCCCGAAGGGGTGGAAGATTTCCAGTGTTCGTTGCTCCTCGGCCGGTTTGCCGCAGAGGTCACAAAATTTTCGTGTAGCCATAACAAGTCACTCCTGCGAAGGGAGGGTTCGCGTCTCAGTTGCATTTGTTGCCTCAGCGTCCCGCCCTCACTGAGTTCCATCGTCGGCGTTCACCCGGCCAGTTTGGTTTCCACTTCCGTATTCAGCGGTTCGGCAAGGCTCGTGCCCAGCAAGCCATCCATCATTTTGCGCACAGTCAACATGCACCGCACGTCCCAGTAATGGTTGCCCGGGCGCTTTTTGTCCCAATACGGCCGGCCGCGCTTGATGGTGCGGTATTCGGCCCGCATCTGTTGTTCGTAGGTGAGGTCGCCCACCTCCTTGGCTTGCGTCCGCGCATTCAGCTTTTCGCGCGGGCACGCATGGATTTTCGGCAACCCTTCCCCGCCGAGGAGCAGGGTGTGCAATTGATCCTTGACCGCCAGGTTGCTCCAGAGATGGCTGAACACCGGCACGGCCACCGGGCGGCCGTTCTCCAGGATGAATTTTTCGTGGCGCATCGGCGGTCCATAGGCGCGCGATTGCTTGTCGTGCCAGCGGTAATACGCGGCGTCATCCCCCAACAACACCCGCCAGCAGGAACGGAACTTCCGTCCGCGCAACCACGGCAGCGTCGCCTCCACCCACTCGAAATTATCCGCCGCCCATTGCATGATGGTGCTCCCCCATTTCCGCCCGTCAATGACCACCCGGGCATTGGGAATCTTCAACCGCTTTTGCTCGGCGATCCACTCCTCCTTGTCCGTGCAAAACATGCGGGACTCCTCGAAACTGTTGCCCTGCTTGTCCACCACCTCGGCAATCACCCAAAACGAGCCCGGCACATCATCATCCTGATCCAGCTTCTTTTGCACGTCCACCGCCATGTTCCGCGAATGCTCTTCCTTGATCAGCACGTTCACATCCCAACTGCCGATGGAAAGTTTCGCCTCCTCGACGTTGATGCGGTCGTCGTAAAACACCGCGCGATCCTGCAAATACCAGTCTTGCAGCGGAATCGGGTTGCCCTGGCTTTTGGCTTCCTTGGCCACCAGATATTTTTCCACCGTGCGGGCAAACTCGTTGTCGCGCGCCGCCTCGTAAGGCAGCGTGAAGCAAACCTTTGGCGGCACAAAACTTGTCTCGCCCTGTTGCACCCGGTAATCGGCAACGTAGCTGTCCATCAATTGCTGCCGGTTCGGTTTCGTGTCGGCGATGCGATGGCCGCACCAATAGCATTCCCACTCCGCCGCCCTCGCCCGCTCGCCGATGGTCAGCGCCCGGCCATTGATTTCGGACGGACCAAAACGCATTCCGCAATACGTGCCCGGCTTGGCCGGCGTGCTTACCAACGCCAGTTCGTTGCCGATGGTGACGGTCGCCACGCGCGCCGGTTCGCGCGGCACAAAATCCTCCGGCCGTTTGCCAAACCAATCCTTCACCTCGAACGTGCTGCGGCCGCCGCACGTTGGACACGCCCAGGTCAGCGGCACGGACTGCGCCGCACTTGCGGCCAGGTGAAAATCCTCCCCGGCCAGCCCCGCCTGCGATTCGCAGAAAATTTTGCTGTCCTGCGGAAAGCGGTTGGCGCGCGTGAACGCCTTGCCCAACAGGCCGTCGGAATGATGCTGCCAGGCTTCCGAAATCCAGATCAACGGCCACGAGAGCGACGACACGTTGCCATCATTCAAGCCCGCCACCAACAGGTCCATGCCCGGCGCCTTGATGTAAGTGCCGGTCACTTGATGCCGGTTTTCCTTGCGGATTTCCGCCAGCAACCTTTTCAACACCGGATGATGCTTGATCACATCCATCAACCTCACGCTGGCATACAAATCCGCCTTGGGATCGTCCTCGAACAGCACCAGCAGGTTGCGGCAGACGTGTTCCATCACGTAGGCAACCCACAAATCCCCGAGCACGGATTTCAACACCTGCACCGCGCCCACGAGGAACACCACCCGCACCAACGGATCGCGCAATGCCCGCGCCGGACCTTCCAATTGCCGGGCGGTGCGGATGTCGAAATACCCGTCCTGTTCCGGCGGCATGGCTTCATACGCCTTGCCCAACAACTGAAACCGGCGGGCATTCTCGAAAATCTCACCGCGGAACGGCCGACCGAGCGAGGCAAAATCCTCGCGCAACGCCGCAAAGTCTGGCGGTGGGTCAAGCCGGATTGGATTCATTGAGGGTTGCGGTGGACGGACAGAAACCGTTTCACGGCGCGAATGTGTTTGCACTCGCGCTCTCGGCATTGGTGATCGTGGCAGGAACAGCCGTAAGCACCGTCGTAATCCGTGTCCACGAGATGCGGCGGGCCAGCAGGATTGGTTTCGGAAGCCACCCAAAACCGGGTGCGCTCGAAAGCCATCGGAATGATTTTCATGTCCCGAACAAGACCGCCTGCTTCACCTGGTTCGCAAAGGCGACGGTGAGGATGTCGTTGGGTTGGCAATACAACACCCGCCAGCCAGCGACGGCGGCGGCGGTGAGCTTTTCGTACTCCTTGACCAGTGCCGCCCCGCGGGTATGCCGGCCGCGACTGAACAATCCCCCTTGCACCTCCACGGCCACGCGGGAGGCAGGAAACGCAAAATCGAAACGCCATTTTCGTTGCAGGTGAAACCGATATTCTGCCACCGCGCCGGCCAATCCGATACTCAACCAGAATTGCAGGACCAAGCCAGGCTGCCGCCAACCCATCACCATCCTACCAACTCGATGACTTGCGTTATGATTTACAGGCATTTGCTTGCCCTAACGGCTGGTTGCAGAATGATTATTCATACCGCTGCGCCGGCGCTAACAGTTCCGGCACACAGATGTTCATTGAAGCTCGATGTTCCCGCCAGGCGCGCTCGACCTGGCTGATGCTCGGGCGGCGTTCATACTTCCGGCCTTTGCTGTTTTTTCCCGCCTTGATGAAGCGGGCCACCCGCCGCGCCTGCGATGCCTGCCAGATGCGCCGGTCTCGTTCCATCCGCGAACGAACGGTCATCCTTTTGACTCGATCTTCCACCGGCCAGACCAGTTCCCCGCCGCACGCCCCGCAATGCGTGGGATGCGTCCCCGGAAACTCACCGTGCAAGAACCGCCAGCGCTGATAACTCACGTCACAACACCAAACCGATTGCCGCACGCGACTCCCGCGGCCACCCCGCCCGCGTTGTCGGGAGTAATTCATGGTAAGCACTCCTGGTTCTTAACCATCCTTGGCCGCAAGTTGTAATCGGTCGCCGTGGTTTCGGCAAAAATACTGCCGCCGCGCAGCATCCTACTGGAAATGCGGGTGTCTAGTTGTTCACCAATCTCAGACAGTCTCAGGTTCGTGGTGATCACCGTCCATTTGCCCAACCGCGCATCCAGCAGTTCATCCAGTCGCGCCCGCGCAAAGCCGTTCGGGTCATATTCCGCCCCGATGTCATCCACAATGACGAAGGGCAACTCGCGCAATTCCACGATCTCAGTAAAGCCACCGGCCCGCTGCCGTTCGATGAATCGCCGCCAGGAAACAAACCGGCAATCCAACCGGGACAGGATTGTTCCCACGCGCCCGGAGACTTTGCGAAACCCCGAGCGGGTCATCCAGAATTCCTTCAGCTTGCGCGCCAGATGGGTTTTGCCAACCCCACTCCGCCCCGAGAGCGTCAGCCATCGCGGTTTTTGGCCGCGGGCGGTTTCATCGGCAAACCTCTCCGCCTCGGTAAACAGGTGAACCAACGATGGATCGCCAAAGGTTGCAAACTCCCAATCAAACGACGCGGGCGGCGGCGGCATACTCGCCCGCCTTGCCGGCGTTGGCTGTGCCTGCATTGCGGTCAATAGCCGGTCGAGGATTTCTTGCGTATCCGTTTCCATTGGTTTTCCCCGTGCGTTCGTTGTTATTCCATATAATCAGCGATGGCAGGACGTTGATCATCACGCCGAAGCGATTCCGCCAAAGGTTCTTGCTTTCGTAGTGGTCATAAAATGCCCGGGCGGTCTTTTCCGGGATGGCCTGCATTTCCGCCATGCGTTTGACTTCATCCCATGAGGGAACGTTGGCCTCGGGCAACGCCTGCTCTCTCTTATTATCCATAGGAGATGGAGAAGGAGATGGAGAGCATCCCTCCGGCATATCCACTGGCAATGCCGCGGCATGTGGTTCGGTCGCTCCCGTTTTTCCTGTCTCCCGGTGCTTTTTCCAGCGCAGATTCGCCTTGTCTGACTGGTTTTTCCGATAAAGCTCCTGCTCGTTCCGCACCTGCTCCAGCCGGTCGTTTCTGAGCAAACCATCTTCGCAGAGCCGGAACTTGGTTTTGGCATGTGCCACGGCATTGCCGCTGCATTGCCCAGCCATCAACGCCAATCGCCGGTCGTCATTGGGCAACCCGCCCTTGTTCCAGGAATGGCAGATCAACCGCCAATACACGCCGAACTCCTCGGCCGTCATGTCCGCCGTGCCAGAAAGCAAATCGTCGGCGTAGCATTGGAAGGCGGGCGGCTTCACAGTTTGCACTCCTCCGCCAGTTCGCGGGCCAGTTCTTTCTCCGGGTCCAGAGCCGCCAGCTTGGCGTGCTCCTCATAAATCAGGTCAGTCAACGCCTGGGCCAGTTTCAAATCGTATTCGCGAAACGCCAGCAGATCAGGAGCGGACAACCGGCTGCTCAACCATTCCGCCCGGGCCTGGGTGTTCGCCTGTTCGTTGCGCCGTTGAAACAACCCTAGTTGCAACCGCAACGCGCCGCGCCGCGTATTCCGCGCCTGCTCCAGCGGCACATATCGTCCCTTGGCCTTGTCGAGTTCCAACCGCTTCAACTCCTCGTCCATCAACACCTGCATGGACTTCGAGTGGTACGCCCGGTCGTGAACATCCAACTCGCCCTGCGCATCCGCCCCCAGCCGATACCGCGGGTCGGTGAGGATATGCGCCTCCATCCATTCCACCCATTTCGCGCCGATGAAATAGGCCCGCTCCTTGGCCGGCGGCAACGGCACGCCGGCGCGCAGCCGCTTTCCCAGCTTCCAATCGCTCAACAACTGCTCGGACAAATCGCCCTTGAACCGGCCGTGAAAGTGGCGGGCCAACATCACGCATAACTCCGCCTGCGTGGTGACATTGCGGATCGGCTCGCCCGCCTGTCCGGGATTGGCGGCGGCGTCCTCCTTGAGAATTCCGTTCTCGACCAACACCTGGCGCTCGAATTGCGTCAGCTTGTGCTCGTCGCGCAGTTTGTTCTGCGCCCACTGTTGCAACACCGCGGCTTTTTTCTGCTCGGTCAGCAAGCCGGCCGAGAACAACGGCGCCGTTTCCTTGATGAAATTCTGATGCCACGCCTGCACCTCGGCGATGCGATAGCCGGGCCGTTCGCGGCGCGGAAAATCCGGCCGCTGCCGCCAAGCGCCAATTTCAGCCAGCACCTTGCGCGTGGGCTTGAGCTTGAGCGCCTTGGCAATCTGCTCGTTGTTGACGGCGTAAGTGGGCACGAAAGAATGCAGCGCTAGGTTAGCCAATGCCGCCAGGTCCAAAATTTCCAGTTCATGCCTTTACTTGGTCCAGCGGGCTTTTGATGCACTCCGCCGGTTTGCGCGCCAGATGCACGTAAATCAACGTCGTTTCGATCTGCTTGTGCCCGAGCAAATCTTTGATGCGATAAATATCCACGCCCGATTCGTAGAGATGTGTGCCGAAGCAATGTCGGAAACAATGCGGGGTGAACCGTTGGGTCAGGCCGATGCTCGGGCGCGCCGCGGCCACCGCCTTTTGGATGGTGTTCTCGTGAATATGCCAGCGTTTCAACCGGCCATCCGCCGGGTCAACCGCCAGCGACCGCGCGCCGAAAATGTATTGCCACTCGAAGGCCCGCTCCGAGGATGGATACTTGCGCCCCACGGCATCCGGCAGATGCACGCACGCGCCGCCATCCTGTTGCCAGAGCAATTTCATCTGCGCGATCTGCGTTTGCAGATCAGTGCGGATTGATTCCGGCAACATCACCTGCCGGTCATGGTCCTGCTTGGGGGCGCGCACCAGCACCGTGCTCCGCTCGAAATCCACGTCCTGAATGCGCAGTCCCAGCCCCTCGTTGATGCGCAGGCCGCAACCGTAGAGCATCCGGCAGACGAGACGGTTGGTCCAATCCGTCACGGCCGCGATCAACTCGAAGGTGCGCGGTTGCGAAATGACGATGGGCAGGCGCTTGGGTTTGGCCGCGAGGCTGAACTGGCCGAAATCCCCGAGTTCAATCTTGAGGACTTCACGATAGAGACAGACCACGGCACACATGGCCTGATGCTGTGTGGACCAGGCGACATTTTCCGTGACCGCCAGGTGCGTGAGCCAGGTGCGAATTTCCGGCTCGCGCAACTCGCGCGGGTCGCGCTGATGAAACTTGGCGAATTGGTAACACCAGCCGATGTATTGGTTGATGGTGGACACCTTGTAACGCTTCATTGCCAACACGTCGCGCATTTCATCGCGCAACCGCTTGCTCTTGCCGGTTTCTGGTTTTGTGGCAGTCATGGCTGTTTATCCCGATTCTGTTCCGGGTAATTCATGTTATGCGTCTGCGTCACCGTCTGCATCCATCGTATCACTTCCGAAATCGGATAGTGCTTTGTCGGAAGTCCGAGACAGATTCGGAAGGCTTCGTAGGCCATCACGACAGCGAGTTGCATTGCGGGTTTCATAGGCGCTCCGCTCTCGCGTCCAGCGTTCGCCGCACTCCCATGTCGCTTGCGGCTTTGACGACGTTGTGCGCGTGCTTGATGCGATTAAAGACTTCGGGCACGGTATCGTCAGCTTCCGCGCCGCAAAGCGCACGGACCATATTCCACCGCTCCATTAGCTCGGTGTTTTGCTCGTCCAAGGCATTGATGCCAGATTTCAGGCGCTCGATTTCCTCCATTTGCTTGGCGATTTTCAGCAGGAGTTGGTGCGCCTTGTCCATGCTAACTTTTTGTTGGCCTGCCTCGTGTTCCAGCATGAGGCTTTCGAGGCGTTCGATTGCAGTCATATTTTTGGTCCTTTCATTGTGATTGCGATGGCGTTTGCCAATCGCGCATTCGATTCCGACATCGTGCTTTCGACCGCACGGGCAGTCGTAGTTTGTGTAGTCGCTCATGGCTCTTTTTGCCCGAAAGCGGTCAGTGTTGGTGGCGATACTTTCGTTCTCGCGTGCGTGTGCATTGGGCACGGGCAGCCAGCAGCTTCGGCTTCAGTGTCATACACCGTGCCGCAGGCGTTGCACGCCCAGCGTGCGTCATCTGGCGTTTGCGTTTCAATGAGGATTTCCCGCGTTCTTTGCAGCTCAGTCGCGAGGTCTTGTATTGCCACTTTCCTTGTGCCCACGGGATCACGCGGCCCGTATCGGTGCGCGCAGACGTATTCGGCGCGAATGGCTAGGTGAGCGAGTTGCAAACGAAGACGCATAACCAAACGCTGCTGCGAATCCGCGCCACGTTTTGCGCTCAAAGTCTTGCTCATATTCGTGAGTCCTTTCCGCGCTCCACGTCCGCCGTCAGCGCGGATCGCAGAGCTTGGTCGTTGGGCAGCTTGCGTCTCGTACGCTCGTGTGCCTCTTGCCGCTGCACGTAGAGCGCCACAAGTGTTCGCTCCAGATGCTCGCGGGTCATCGCTTGGATGCCGCGCCAGTGTTTCGGATTCAGCGCGATGTAGGCGTCAATCTTGGCGTCCATCAGGTTTTTCATGCGCGCTTCGTGGTATAGTGTTGACCGCACTTCCGGCAGCGGCAGAACCATACCGAGTGCCCGATGCCGTATTGGTCGCGGTGTTGTGCGTGCCAGAGCAAGCACCACCACTTGCGGAGCGTGAGTAGCAGCTTCATGCGATTTCCCCCATTTGGCCCACCAGCGACGGCAGGCGCTCGAAGAGGCTTAGAGCTTCGCTCCGGTCGAGTATCAGGTCTGCCGAGCCGTATTCGATGTGGATAAGTGTCTTCTGTGGGTTGAGCCACATGGTTGGCTTCTGCCGTTCCACGATGGTCTGGCACTTCGGGCAGACCACCCACGCGCTGCGCTCATCGTGGACAGTATCAGAGTATCCACAGCATGGGCATTTCAGGTTCAGCGTCATTTGGTTGCCCTCCAGATTTCGCGCCACTCGTTGCAGCCCGACGAGTAGCCGAGTCCTTCGAGTCGGGTGATTGCCTCGCCGAGCGCACAGTGGAGAGACGCTCTGGCTTCGCGCTCTGTCATTGACTGCCGGACGTATCTTCCGAGACGGGTTGCCACCGCTCGCAGGTTGGCCCTGAGCGCGTCGTATTCAGCGCCCGGCTCGTGACGCTCCAGGTCGGTTGCTACCGTTCGCAGATAGTTGGCGCAGTATTTCAGGTCAGAGCAGTATTCGACGCTGCCCAACAAGGCGGTCGAGCCAACAGCCGCCCCGCCTTTCCGTTTCGATGGTTTTTGGTTCTTCATACGTTCTTTCTGTCGGCCACGCCGGTTGTCGGCGGCTGTGGCTCACCTTGGTTGTTCGGCGTATTCGTCTCGCGTATCCACGGGTCGCCGGTTTCCGCGTATCGCTTC
>ERZ724522.840-NODE-840-length-18331-cov-7.704640_pt1 | contig 18331 bp, 24 predicted proteins | sample MGYA00376055_ERZ724522 | MGnify/ENA primary metagenome ERZ724522 (study PRJEB28724, sample SAMN07190884) | wastewater metagenome | isolation source: effluent of sewage treatment plant in Hong Hong | place: Hong Kong | collected 2016-03-17 ... | reverse complement strand
CCTCACCCACGCGCCCGCGGTTGACGAGAGTGTGAAACAGCCCCCCTCTCCGCAAAAGTGGCCCACGATCCAGTAGTACATACTCTAGACCAATCTAAGCTTCCCGTGTGATCAATCACTTCTAGCTACCAGCTATACTAAAGTGGTTTCAAACTTTAGTCACGCGGCCCGAATCTCCTCTCAATAAACAGTTGACATCAGCCTCAGAGTTCGGTTCAATCAACGTATGTCACGGTTAGAGCCTACGAAGCCTTCGCTCGCGCCAGCACCTGCTCTAGGCAAAGGGTTAAGCATTCCTCGGCTTGTCACGCCAGTCTCTGCTCCGCCAGAGTTCAAGATCCCCACGGCCCGCGACGTGGGTAACAACCACGCAAAGCGCCTCGAGGAACTCAGAGAAGCCGCGGCCCAGACCCAGCCCTGTATATCCCAGGAGATCGAATCGACTCCGAAGAAGCGTCGGGGTGAGGCGGCGCGTTTCGCCACTCAGATCGTAGAGTCTGATGACTATCGTATGAGTCTCAGACTGCGGGCCGCGAATGGCACTCTCCCTCCAGCCATCGAACAGATGCTGTGGCATTATGCCTACGGCCAACCTCGGGACAAGATGGAACGACCCACAGACGCGAAGGGTCGAGCTTCTCTCGAACAGGTTCCCACACACGAGCTCTCTGCCAGGGCCTCTAGACTCGCTGGTCTGCTGGCTCAACAGGCAGCACATGCCGCGGGTGACTGCGGACCGACGTGTATCATTTGCACATCAGTGGAGGCGACAGTAGTCCAGTGAAATTAGCACTCAAGTCGAATGTGAATCTGGCAGGGCTTCAGCCTCAGATGACGGTGGCTCTCCTCGCGGTCATCGGGCAGATCGAGGCTCTGGACCCGACGTGTACCGAGGTTATGATCACCTCGGCTAATGACTCTGTGCACGGGACGAACTCCCTGCACTCGCGTGACAAGATCTGTCGGGCGCTGGACTTCCGCACGCACAACCTGTTCACCGGGCGTGTGAACTACCGCCAGCAGTTGCTTCTGCAACTCGCCAGTGAACTCCGAGCCGCGCTGCCCGGGTTCGACGTCATCCTCGAGAGCTTCGGACTGCCGAATGAGCACCTTCACGTGGAGTGGGACCCGAAGCCCGCTCCCAAGACCACAACCGCATAGGAGATCAAATGAAGAAGTACCTTCTCGTCATCGCAGCTGTCGCAGTGCTGGGCTGCAATCAGACCCAGCCCACGCCAGTCAACGTCAACGTGAATGTCAACAACATCACAACCATCACCCTCGCTCAGCCCGTCCAGAGCGCGAACCCGAGTTGTGAGCCGATCGGTCGGCTGCGCATCGAGGCGCCTTCGCAGCTGGCGGTCAACACGAGTGGCCAGGTGTCGCTCACTCCGCTCACCGTCGAGGGCAAGACCCGCGAGGCGAAGTGTGATGAGTCTGATGGCGCCAGCTGGGTCTACAACAAAGCAGGATTTCTTCTGGGCAGTGACACTGCGTTTGTCACGTCCATCACCGGAAAGTCGGCGGGCGAGTGGACGCTCACAGCCCGTGTCGGTGCGGCCAGCGGCTCTGTCCCGGTTTCGGTGAAGTAACATGTTCGCCTGGATCGGGAAGCTCCGCAAGATCATGACGAAGATCGCAGACATCGTCATCGCTGGTCGTAATGCAGGGCTGTACAATCAGAAGGACGGCCCTAAGAAGTGAACGTCAGACGTAAGATCTTCGACGTATTAGCGCCTAAGGAGGCAAAGCAAGTGATGAAGTTTCTTGACGGTAAGAAAACTCTGATCGGTGTCATCATCGAGCAGACCCCCACTCTCATTCAGTCGGTCGGAGCGATCTTCTCGGCTGCGGGTGGAAACGCTGAGGATTACGCACGAGTGACCGGCTACGTCATCACGGTCATCGGGCTCATCCACAAGTTCATCAAGGATGTGTAATGAGTTCTGCGTCGGAGGCACAACTGTTCGATGTGAAGAGAGCGTGGCTCCCGCTTACATCAGCGTTAGCCATCGGCGCAGTTCTCTTCAACGCATGGCTGTTCGTTGACAGCCAAATTCGTCGCATCGATACTCTCGAGCGCGAATTAGAAGTTATGAAACACGAGAGATTGTGGTCATGTGCGCAGCAAGAGCTGTTCATGTCCAAGCTACAAACACTCAACCCTCAGTTCAAACTCCCTAACTTGCCAAAGGCCTGTGAACTATGATTTCAGTAGCCGCTGCACAAGCGAAGACGTTCGCAACAGTTGTCTACCACAAAGTCATCCCAGTAATCGCAGCTGGGATTGCCATCGCCTGGGCGATGATCAAAGCCTACACGATGTAACATGACAGACGAGCTTGAGGAACTCGAACACATTGAAGCTGAGCTTGCTCGACGGAGTCTTCGCTATTTCGTCGAAGCAGTTTGGCCGATCATCGAGCCCTCAAAGCCGTTCGTCTCTAACTGGCACATCGATGTTCTCTGCGCAGTCCTCGAGAAAGTAAGTCGAGGAGAGATCAAGAAGATCATCATCAACGTGCCACCTGGCACGATGAAGTCACTCCTCGTTAGTGTGATCTGGCCGTGCTGGGAGTGGGCGAGTGACCCCACTCTCCGCTATCTCGCAGCGTCGTATGGTGCTGTTCTCAGCATTCGCGACAACCTCAAAGTCAGAGAGATTGTAGAGTCGCCCTGGTACAAGAAGAACTTCGCGTTTCAACTTGTAGGTGATCAGAATTCTAAGATCAAGTTCGTAACCACCCGCCAGGGTTGGAGAATCGCTACATCGGTTGGTGGTCCCGGCACTGGTGAACACCCCGACAGAGTAATTATCGATGACCCACACTCAGCGTCACAGGCTGAATCTGATGCTGAGAGAGTTAACGCGTGTAACTGGGTCGATCGTACCATTAGCACACGTGGCGTGGTTCGTGATGTCAGACTTGTGATCATCATGCAGCGACTTCATCAAGAAGACTTGACAGGTCATCTGCTCAAGAAGGGTGGATGGTATCACGTCTGTCTACCGATGAAGTTCGAGCCGAATGCTAAGCGTGACTGTGTTTGTCACGATGGTAAGCCCGATCGCTTAGACAAGCGTAAGGAGCCGGGTGAACTGCTGTGGCCTTCACTGTTCGACGCTGAGAAGGTTCGACAGTTAGAAATTGAACTCTCCTCGTATGGTACTGCGGGCCAGCTTCAACAGCGGCCTGCGCCCGAGGGTGGTGGACTGTTCAAGCGTGAATGGTTTACGATCGTCTCTGAAATTCCAAAGAATGTGACGAGATGGTGCCGCGGTTGGGACATCGCAGCGACTGAGGCTGGCGGTGACTACACTGTAGGGGTTAAGATCGGAATCATGCCCGGTCCTCGTTTCGTAGTCGCGCATGTGATCAGAGGTCAGTTCTCTCCTCATAATGTCGACAACATAATGCTAAGCACCGCGATCAATGATGGCGCGATGTGTATGCAGAGAGAAGAAAAAGAAGGTGGTAGCGCTGGTAAGGCTGTCATCTCAAAGCGCGCACAGCTGCTGGTAGGCTATGATTATCGTGGAGTTCCTATCACTGGCGATAAGGGTGTTCGCGCTAACAATTTCAGAGCACAATGCGAAGCTGGTAACGTGTTACTTGTCGCTGGTCCATGGGTTGAACCCTATCTCGACGAGCTGACCATCTACCCGAATGGATCACACGACGACCAGCTTGATGGCTCGTCTTGTGCGTTTAACGAATTAACCTTAGGGGCACAGCCTCTGAGACTTGTGAAGGTAGGGTTAGGCTAATGCCCGTCAACACAGAGCATAAAGAATACGCTGCTTCGCTCAATACCTGGACGAAGTGCAGAGACTGTTTCGCCGGTAGTGATAAGGTGAAGAGTCGGGGTGTCGTCTATCTCCCGGCTCTCGACAGTCACTCTTCAGATGTCATCGCCTACAATTACTACAAGATGCGTGCGCTTTTCTTCAATGCGACACGTAGAACTGTTCAGGGTCTGGCGGGAGCAGTGTTTCAGCGTGGTCCCGTCGTCAATGTCGATGAGACGTTGACTCAGCAGTTGAAGAACGTCACACTCACGGGTAAGGATGTTGAGACGTTTGGTTTGAGTCTTCTGAAAGAAGTGCTAATCACTGGACGAACCGGTGTTCTTGTCGACATGGGCGATGCGAACGATCCCAAGTCTCGACCCTACTGGGTTCAGTATTCCCCAGAGGCGATCATCAACTGGAGCACCACTCTGATCGAGGGTATGCCCGTTCTCACCAGAGTTGTTCTTCGTGAGACGTATTATGAACCTCGTCCTGAAGACGAATTCACGTTGGAAGAGAAGGACCAGTACCGTGTACTGAACCTAACTATCAACGGTGAGATTCGCACGTATTCACAGAGCATCTATCGTAAGGATGGCGATAAGTGGACGATCGTGAAGTCCATCATCCCCACCAGAAGCTCGAATCCACTGCCATTCATTCCCTTCATCTTCCTCGGTCCCACGACTATTCAGCCCGCAGTTGAAGACTCTCCCATCCTCGATCTGGTGGAAGTGAATCTGTCTCACTACAGAACTTCTGCAGATCTTGAACACGGACTTCACTGGACTGCATGTCCCACTCCCTGGGCAGCTGGCATCACTCTGCCTGGTGGTGAGAAGCTTAAGATCGGTAGTGGAGAAGCGTGGGTATTCCCTGACGCGAATGGCAAGGCTGGCATGCTTGAGTTCACGGGTGCTGGTTTGGGTGCACTTGCTGCGGCTGATGAAAAGAAGCGTAAGATGATGTCAGCGCTCGGTGCCCGTCTCCTCGAGGATTCGATCTCTAGTGAATCAACGCTTGGCATTAAGATGCGAGCGTCTGGTGAACATGCTTCACTTCGTACAATAGTTCAGCAGTTAGAACTCGCACTCACATGGTGTGCAAAGGTTCATGCGTGGTGGCTTTCTACGTCTGCAAGTCCTGAAGATGAGAAGGCTGTGATCACTGTGAACAAGGACTTCATCGTTGGGCAGCTTGCACCCGAACAGGTCAACGCGCTGATCGCTCTGCTTCAGGCTGAAGCTATCAGTTACGCCACCTTCTATGAGAAACTGATGCAGGGTGAAATGACCCGTGAAGGTGTTGATGCTGAGATGGAACTGAAGGACATCGACACAATGGCTGGACGGTTCAAGCTCGTCCCTGTCGCTCCCACTGACCCTAACAATCCCGATAAGAAGCCAGAAGACAAAAAGTCAGCACCTGTGAAAAAATAATTGACTGAAGGTTTCTTCACGACGTAATATTCAGACAGTAAGTTTCTCTTCACCCGAAAGGACCTATGAAATCCACGCTATCTGCACTGACCGAAGTTCCGGAAGCTCTTCGCTCAGAATACGAAGCTGTCGATGGGAAGTTCGTTCTCAAGATTGAGGGCGATCATCCGGCATTCGTCACAGCCACTTCGCATGCTGAGCTCAAGACTCGTCTCAATGAGTTCAGACAGAACAACATCGGACTCAACACCGCCGTCACGCAACTCACCGACAAGCTGAAGTTGTTCGGTGACATCACTCCCGAGTCGATCGCTGAGATGAAGACGAAGCTCAAGGGCTTCGAGGATCAGGGCGCAAAGACTCCTGACGACATCAAGGCTCGCATCGACGCTGCACTGAGTCCAGTTCTCAACGAACTGAAGACGGTGCGTGAGCAGGCTCAGCAGTCTGCCCGTGAGACCAAGGTTGAACGTCGTCGCGCTTCGCTCGTGCAGGCTGCGTCGAAGTTCGGTGTTCGTGAGGAAGCGATTCCTGACTTTCTCTATCGTGGCACGTCGATCTTCAATGAAGACGGAGTTCCTATCGTCGATGGACGTGAAGTCATGAGCAAGGTCGATCCGACTCGTCCCATGACATTCGAAGAATTCGCGTCTGGACTCAAGACCGAAGCTCCGCATCTCTTCAAACCCTCCGGTGGAGGTGGCGCACAGCCTGGTGCTGGTGCAGCCCAGAAGCAAGTCGTCAGCAGCGACCCTGCTGATTTCGGTCGTCATCTCGACGCAATCGCAAAGGGAGACGCTGTCGTCGCAAGTCGTTAAGTAAATTCGCGGGTGACCGCCAGTCACTAGGCGTAAATCTCAAGCTGAGATAAGGCCAAGTCCCTGAGGGATCTTTTCAACCACTACTCACCGAAAGGAATCCTCACAAATGTCGAACAACTGGTCTGCCGTCATTCCTCAGCTGCTTGCGCAGGGGATGCTCTGTCTCCGACAGATGGCCATCATGCCCAAGCTCGTCAACCGCGGCTACGAAGCGACTGCCGGGAACAAGGGTGACACCGTCACCATCCCGCTCTCCTCGGCCGTCACCACCATCGACGTCACGCCGGCGATCACTCCCCCCGCGAACGCCGACTCCGTTCCCACCTCGATCACCATCGTCCTGGATCAGTGGAAGGAGGCCGCCTTCTACCTCACCGACAAGCAGATGCTCGAGGTGATGGAGGGCACCATCCCGATGCAGGCGAAGGAGGCCATCAAGTCGATCGCGAACACGGTCGACGCTGCCATCCTCGCGAACTACAAGAGCATCTACGGCTACTCTGGTGTGGCTGGGACGACTCCGTTCGCGAACGATGTCTCTGCCTTCCTCACCGGTCGCCGCAACCTGACGAACCAGCTGGCGGATGTTTCGCCTCGCTTCATGGTCATGGACGCGGACGCTGAAGCGAACGCTCTGGGACTCCGCATGTTCCAGGACGTGAGCTACCGCGGTGACGCGGCGGGCATCAACGAGGGCATCATCGGCTACAAGCTGGGTGCTCAGTGGGCCGTCGATCAGAACATCCCGACTCACACGGCCGGGACTGCGTCTGGCGCCACCACCGACTCCGCCGGCTATGCCGTCGGTGTGAAGACCATCACCCTGGCCTCAGCTGGCACGGGAACGATCCTCGTCGGTGACATCATCCAGTTCGCTGGTGACAACCAGACGTATGCGGTCACCAGTGGTGACAGCAACGTCGCGAATGGTGGCACGATCTCGTTCGAGCCCGGACTCAAGGTGGCGATCGCGGCCTCTCCCGCTGCCATCACCGTCAAGCCGTCTCATGTCGTCAACCTCTACGCGCACCGTGACTGCATCTCGTTCGTGTCGCGGCCTTTCGCGGGTGCCGATCCTCTCGGCCTCGGCTACTTCCAGTCTGCGGTGGATCCCGTCTCGGGTCTCTCGCTCCGGCTGGAGGCCACTCGTCAGCACAAGCAGACCCGGTTCGCGTTCGACATCCTGTACGGAACCAAGTGCACCCGTCCTGAGTTCGGCAACCGCATCGCTGGCTAAGGTCCACCCCACTGAGGGGCTCGCAAGGGCCCCTCTTCCTCTAACCCAACATCGAAAGGAATTCACATGCGTAGCAACGCAAATGCCGAGGGTGGAAAGGGTGTCTACGAGGCGATCGACAAGAGCACTGGCCTCCTTGGTGTCTACAAGGAAGACGGGACTCTCCTGTACACGGTCGACAAGAGTGACACGCTCCACAACGCGTCGATCCGCCGGGTCGTTCGCAACATTCGTCGTCGCTTCACCATCGCCGAGATCAATGCGGGAGCCACGCTCCTGTCTGCGATCGCGGGTGTCAAGTACAGGATGGTCGCTGCCCGCGCCATCGCCATCGGTGGCGCTGTCGGTGCTCTGACCACTGTCGACATCCTCGGCACGCAGTCCACGTCTCAGAAGCTGGTCGCTTTCGCTCAGGCTGGTCTGACTCGTTCTGCCGTGCTGAAGGATGGTGATGCGAGTTCGGCTGTACTTGCAGATGGCGCTTCGTATGCCGCCTGCGACGCCAACACCGCCATCACCGTCGGGAAGACTGGTTCCACCGGTACCACCGCCACTCACGTCGACATCAGCTTCGATTACGTCCTGGAGGTCTAAGTGGCTGGAACGCTGCTGACGCCCCGTGCAGCCGTAAGGCTGTATGAGCGGCTGGCGACGTTTCCAGCTGCTGCAGGGACGTTCCTGGGTGAAGAGTTCGCTATCACCCCTGGTGCGTTTTCCCTCACAGTGCAGTCGAAGTTAACGTACACATCTGGTGGGACGTCTGCCAAGGTGTACGTTCAGACTTCATTCGACAACGGTGTCACGTGGGTGGATGTGATGTGTCATGCATTCACCACTGCCACTGCTTCAAAGATTTCGTCAGTGAGAACTACAACAGCGGTCGCCGCTGCGTATGTCCCCACTGATGGGTCTCTGTCTGATGATACCATCAAAGATGGTCTCCTGGGTGACCGCTGCCGAGTGAAGTTGGTAGTGACGGGCACCTACAACGCGTCCAATTCTCTGAGTGTCTGGGGCATCGTCAACTAATGCCGACTCCCACGCTTGTAGCAACTCCTGGGTCAGCATCTGCTAATAGTTATTGCACTGTAGCTGAAGCAAATGCTTATCATGATTCGCATGGGTTCGCTACGACGTGGACGTCTGCATCGACTGCCGATAAGACCGTCGCTCTCATCTGGGCCACTCGACTTTTGGATGCCACTTACAACTGGGTCGCATCTGTTGTTGATGGCGTTCAGGCGTTAAAGTGGCCCAGGTGGGCGGTGATGGACGCTCACGACTACGACTACATCCCCACTACAACTATTCCACAAGAGTTAAAGAATGCCACTGCAGAATTGGCTCGTCAACTCTTAGTGTCAGACCGGACGATTGAGGGGAGTGTCGACGCTAACAACTTAAAGCGCATCAAAGCTGGCTCTGTTGAACTTGAGTTCAAGACTCAGGGTTCGACATTGAAGCCCATTCCTGATGCAGTTTCAACACTCATTCCCCGCTGGTGGTATGAGTCAATGAACGTGGCTTCTAGCTTCACTCGTGGGTTACTGCGCGCATGAGTGGCTTCGCTGACATCATTCGCACTGGGGTTGCGCTAGCGAACTCACTCACCTCGACTCTGCAGGTGACGATTATGCATACACCCTGGATTGGTGTTGATGCGAATAACGTCGCTCAGTATGGCACTCCCGTCGCGCGTCAAGCGATTGTGGAGTACAAATTAGACTCCAGAGAAAAGGTGTATGGAGAAGAGAATCTCCAAAGCTGCACCATCACATTCTTAAATCCCATTGCGGCTAATGGAGCCGCTAACAGAGATGAACCCATTGATCCACGTGATCGAATGGTTCTTCCCGATGGGACGTCTGGACCACTTATCTCAGTGAAGGGAATCGTCGATCCCTCCACAAACAAGCCCTATCTTTATCAGGTGATCCTCGGTGATTCTCGGCAAAGATAAGGTCATCGCTAACCTGAAGATCGCTGGTCAGAGAGCCACTGCGACTGCAAAGGAAGGCGTACGTGAGATGGCTGTGATGACTGGGATGATCGCGATAGAGAATGCGCCAAAGTTAACTGGTGCACTTCGAGGATCAGTTGTTGTCACTGAGGCGAAACGAGGACTTGGTTTCACAATCACGATGGGTGGCGATGACGCGCCATACGCAGTGATCGTCCACGAAGATCTAACCGCGCATCATGACGTTGGTGGTGCGAAGTTCTTAGAACGAGCGATGGCGACTGTCTCGTCTGTTTTCGCTCAGAAGGTCGCTCAGAAGGTGCGCTTTGGCTGATACATGTGATGAGATCGCGACCTATTTAGGTTCTGTATCGCCCACTCTTGGGACGATCGTGAAGCGTGAACTACCTGCACGTCCTGACGCTGTCTTAGTCGTCACTAACTATGGTGGGTTCCCTGCAGAGCATGGGTTCGGAACGCCAGGGATCAAGTACGAGAACGTTGGCATTCAGCTGAAGTCTCGTGGCACTAATGACGATCCATTAGAACCCTACGCAAGAATTCAAAGAGCATTCCTCGAGTTAGCGAAGATTCAAGCGATGACTCTGTCGGGTACGAAGTACTTGTTCGCGATAGCGATGCAGTCTCCGTTCCCGCTCATGAAGGACTCTAACAACAGAACAATCTATGCGGTGAACTTCATCTTCACTAAGGAGCCTTCTGCATGATTCTCGATCATAATGGTCGTGAATTGAAGAAGGATCCCATGAGGTGTCCTCGCTGCGATTCAACGCAAACAGTAGAGAGCAAGAGCTTTGGCGGTTACGTCACTGTGAACTGTCAAAAGTGTGGCACTCGAATTTCCAGAGAGCGTGAGTCATGAAGGTTACGGTTCTGAAAGAAGGCCTCAGCGTCGAGGTGAAGGGCGAAACCGTTCATGCGAAAGTGGGCGACGTCGTGGATGTCTCTAAGGAGGCATTCGACTATCTCGTCAAGAATGGATGGGTCAAGCTTGGCTCACACAAATTAGCGGAGAAGTCCAATGACTAACTACGGCCCAAGTTCTGCATTCGTCATCTTCGGTGGAAGGAACGTCAGCACTGAGTTCTTCTCGTTAGATGAACAGGTCGAACAGGCTCTCACACAAGCCAATGGCTTAAGTGAATCGATGCTTCGTCACTTACCAGTCGGTGAGGCGAAGGTCGATCTTCAGGCGGTGAATGGTTTCTACGACGATGACACAACGAAGCTTCTGACTGCACTGCAAGGCAATGGCGCTTCGCGTCAGCTGATTTCTTACGGTGTCGCCGGCTTCACTCAGGGCTGTGACTGCGTCCTGATGGACGGTGTCTTCGGTGTGAAGCTGGGTCGAGTGGCATCGCGCGACGATCTCACGAAGTTGAATGCGAAGTATGTGGGTAGCGGTTCTTACTACCGCGGTCACATCATTCACCCACCTACTGCTGAGACGTCTGCAAGCAGCAACAACCAGGCCACTTCATTCGATCGAAACAACTCACCGGAAATTCCACGCGTCGTCATCACGTCTTCTTCAGTGGCTAACCCCACTGTGATCACGACGGCTAGCTCCCATGGGTTAACCACTGGCGACGTGGTCATGATCGAAAACCACTCCGGCTCGACTCCAGCTGTGTCTGGTCAGTATACCGTCACAGTGACCAGCACGACGACATTCACTGTTCCCGTTAACGTCACCGTTGGCGGCACAGGTGGAACGGTCAAGAAACTCTCGCAGGTCAACGGTGTGGCTGATCTGCATGTGTGCGGTCTCACTCTCGGCGGCTACACCTCGGTCACTGTGAAAGTTCGTCACAGCACCGACAACATCACGTTCACTGACCTTGCAACATTCACGAACGTCACAGCGATTCATCAGACGAATCGTCAGACGATCACTGGCACCATCAATCGTTATCTTGCCATCAGCTGGCTCTTCAACGGCTCTGGCTCTGGACAATCCATCACGCCATATGTCGCAATCTCCAACACCTAAGAAATTGTTGACACTGCAAGAAGCAGTTGATTCAATAAAAGAAATCGAGCGATTCGCGCGAGTTGAACACTCGCATGAAGACAATCACAGCACAGAAGTGATCCTCCGCTTAGCAGTGGGGCTTCGAAGAAAGATTGAGTCTTACAGGAGATAACCAATGACTAACAGCACCCCAGCTGGGCTGAAGATCGAGTACGACAACAGCGGCGGTTCGCTCGTCGACATCACCCAGGACGTCCTCAACATCAACGACTTCAACGTCGAACAGCTTCTGGAGAACTCGCGTTCCTATGGCGACGCCTGGGAAGAGTTCAAGCCGATCGGCGTGGGCAAGGTCGACGACGTGGAACTCAGTGGCAACTACGATGACACTGCGTCCACCAGTCCGAACGCTCTCATGGGAGGTCGAATCCCTGAGGCTCCTGGCGCGTCCACGCGCACGCTCAAGATCACGTGGATCGCTTCCGGCAAGTATTCGCAGGTGGAAACTCACCTCGTGAACTTCAAGCGCACTCCGATGCGAGAAGGCCTCACGAAGTGGAGTGCCAAGCTGCGACCGACCGGGGCGGTCACCGAAGGCTAAACCACATAAACAGTGCCACGGGATCAGCAATCCCGCCCTCCCGTGGCACTCATCAAAGGAGAATACATGTTCGCAAGCGTCACAACCTCAGACGTCGTCATCGGCGAGTACACTGTCAAGGTTCGCAAGCTGTCGTACAGTCAGCTCGCGAAAGCTCTTGACGCTCGACAGATCGCAGCTGCCAAGATGGTCACGCAGCTCGGTCCCGACATGATGAAGATCTTTCGTGAACAGGCAGCCGGTGCGAAGTCTGACGACAAGCCGAAGTCCAGAGCGGACGTGTACGGCAACTATGACGTGATGACCGTGCTCAAGTACGGCATCGTGTCGTGGTCCGCGCCCGTGAAGCTCGAGGATGGCATCGACGACCTCGACGAAGCTGCTGTGGAGAAGATCGCTCGCGCCATCATCGACATCTCCGTCGTTCAGGATCACGCAGACGACGTCGTCCCAAAAGGCTAAGGTCACTTCATCAAGTCTTAGAGGATCATGAACCAGATGATCCTGTAGTGGCGAGACAGTGGACCGTAGCTCTGATAGCGAAAGAATTCCACCAACTCCCAAGTGTTGTAGCGAAGGACTTAGATGAAGATCCAGAGCGGCTCTCCGCAATCTGCCTACAGCTTCTTAAGTACAGAGAAGCGAAAGCAGTGTTCGATCGCGCTGGGAACGATTCTAAGAGTGATGAGATGAAAGCCTGGGCATCAAGTAAGATGATGAAGGCAGTCATCAACAACGCGTTCGATCTGGAGAAAGAGCGTAGGGCGAAGAAGTGAGTGTCATTAACGTAGGTGTGCTACAGGCTGTTCTTGATCTCAAGGACAACCTCACACCTGCGCTTAATGCGATCGCGCCGTCGATCGAGCAGTTGGGTGGGAAGATTGCGAAAGCTGGGTTCGCAATCCTCCCACTCTCTGCTGCGATTGAAGAGTTAGGTGCCACTTCTCTTCGATCAGCTGTCGCACTGAATGAGGGTCTTGGTAACGTCGGTGCTCTGCTAACTGACGTCGCTGCAGATCAAGTTCCGGGCGTGATGGCCTCGATGAAGAATCAGGTCCAGAGCCTCGCTGTTGAATTCGGTAAGTCCACTGAGGACATCAGCGCTGGTCTCTATGAAGTCGTATCCATCCTCGGGTACACGAAGGACACATTCGCACAGCTTGAGATTGCGGCTAAGGCCGGTAGTGCTGGGCTAGCGACGACAAAAGAAGCGTTCAACGCTCTATCTGCTGTCACACTCACATACGGCGACGTCTCAAAGGAAGCGTTTCAGAAAGCTGCTGACTTAAGCTTCCAGGCTGTTAACCTCGGTAAGATCACGTTCCCTGAGTTAGCCAGTTCAATCGGAAAAGTTGCGCCGATGGCGGCACAGGCGGGTGTTAAGATCGAGGATTTGTATGCGGCACTGACGGCTGCATCAGGTGTCACTGGCAGTGTTTCACAGGGTGCTACGCAGGTCACCTCTGCCATCAACGCTCTCCTCAACCCAACGAAGCAGATGGAAACTCTCTTCAGAGAGTTAGATGTTGCTAATGGCAAAGTCGCCATCTCTGAGTTTGGATTCGTTGATGTTCTGAAGAAAGTGTTAGAATTCGCTGAGAAGACTGGCACTCCTCTGATGAAGTTAACGCGTCGCAAGGAAGCGAATACTGTAGCTACATCGTTAGGCGTGCAGCAGTATGGCCGTTTCAGAGACATCTTGGGCGAGATGGAGAAGGCGTACACCTCTAACAGCAATGTCTTAGAGGGCGCTTTCTATCGTCAGAAGCAGACGATCAACGCTGTTGGATTCCAGTGGGACCAGTTTAAGGCAAGAGTCCAAATCACGCTTCAGACGATTGGTGATGCACTTCTCCCAGTCTTCGGTAAGTTCATTCAGTTAGCCACACCGATGGTGGAGTGGTTAACGAAGATGGCTGAGTGGTTCGATAAACTTCCCATGCCAGTGAAAGAACTGGCTGTGATGATCGGGCTGTTCATGGCTGCACTGGGTCCAGTAGTGATTGCGATTGGTGGACTCGTCATCGCTTTCGCTGCACTTGAACCTTTCTTCCCTGTCATAGCTCTTGCCTTCTCCGCATTAGTGCCTCTTGTGCTAGGTGTTGGTGCGGCCATCGTACTTCTGATCACGTACTGGGATGATCTCAAGGACGCGATGGAAGTTGCTAAGTTCACGCCACTGGGTGAATTTCTAGACGGATTCATCTCAGGTACCTTAAGTCTCCTCGGTGAGACACTGACGATGTTGTCAAATGTGGTGTACGTTTTCACGCTTGGCTTCGTTGACTTAAAGGCCACAGTGCAGAATGCTAGCACATTCTTCGATGCGCTGAACTTAACGTGGGTAGCCTTAAAGTACACAGTTGTTAATCTTGCGCAGGGATTCCTCTATCTCTACCGCGCAATGCACTTCGATGGTGATCCCATGAAGGTGGAGATCCAGAAGGACATTGACGCGCTTGAGAAGTTAAAGCTTAATTACTCTGACACTGCGAATGCCATCGTCAATGGGACTGACAAGGCTAAGAAGGCGATCAAAGAATATGAACCGCCCATCAGTCAACTTAACGACGCGTTAAAGAAGTTAGGTCCCACTGTTAAGGGTGTAGGCGACGTTCACCAAGCGACTGCTGCTGAAGTAAAGAAGCACGCTAAGGAGATGGAAGACGCCTCTAAGTGGGCTCAGAAACTTCGCGTTGAATTCTTGAAGATGCGTCAAGAATCAGAAGAAGCTGCGTTTAAGACTGGCATGGCTGATCTTAGCGCAGTGTTAGGAGATGCCGCTAAGCAAGCTGGTATCTTAGAAACCAAGACTCTTCCCATTAAAGTACAGGTGGCTCAGGCCGCTATTGAGGCTAAGCTTAACGCTCTTAACGTCGCTGAGTGGAACAAAGAAGTCGACAAGCTAGCTAAGGAATACGGACTCACTGATCAACAGGTACGTAATTTAAAGAAGAGCGCTGACGACGTCAAAGAGAAGACGAGCAACTGGCACAAGGTCTTAACTTCAGTTTCTGAAGCGTTTAAGATCATGGGTGTTAGTGCTGACTCCACATTCGGCAGAATCATCACAGCGCTCACTGCTGTATCTAGCATCTCTCAAGAAACTCAGAAGATTGTCGGCACTGACTCAAAGACTTCGTGGAAAAAGTTCTTAGAAGCTGACGGCGCTGATAAGGGTAAGGTTGCTCTTCAAGCACTGAACGTGGCGATGATCGCCTACAAGTCTGGTGCGCTCGCTGGGGCCGCGGCGGGTGCTCAGTTTGGTGCTTCGTTCGGTCCCTGGGGAATCGCCATCGGTGGAGCCATTGGAGGACTCCTCGGATTCTTTGGAGCAAGTTCTCGTGCAAGGGCTGAAGCTGAAAAACTCTCTCGTCAAATCAATCAGCAGCGAAATGATTTCATCACAGCTCAAGGTGGGTATGACCAGTTAGCTCGAAAGGCGAAAGCGCTAGGTCTCACACTCGATGGGTTGTTCAACGCGAAGAATCTCAACGACTATAATGCAGCTGTAAAGCAGTTGACTGACGCGTTTGACATGAACGCGAAGGCCAATGAAGAGATGAATGCCATCATGGAAAAGTATGGCTTAACCATCTCTGATCTTGGTGAGAAGTTCAGACAGCAGAAGCTTGATGAGATGGCTCTTGTTCTCATCCATGATTGGGAGTGGCTGAACAAGCTTGGTGTCGATCAGACGACCATCTTAGAGAAGATGGCACCTGAGATGAACAAGTATGTTCAGGAAGTGATCAGAGCTGGCGGCCTGATTCCTGAAAATCTTCGTCCCATCATTGAGAAACTCATTGAGATGGGCCTGCTTCTTGATGATCAGGGCAACAAGATCACTGACATCAGCCAGCTTAACTTCACGAAGTCTCTTAATGACCAAGTGAAGGATCTCATCGCATCCATTCAGAAACTCATCAACACACTCCTCGGTATCCCGAACGTTGATTACACAGTCACTGAACATCGTCGCACACAGAATGACGGCGGTGACAACAAGAGTCAGGGCGACGGTGGTGGTGATGGTGTCCCAATGGCTTCAGGGTTCAATGGTTGGGTGAATGGCCCAACCCGAATTCTCGCTGGTGAAGCTGGGCGTGAACATCTTGAGGTGGTTCCAGAAGAAGAATGGAAGAAGCGTCAGGAAGCTACGTCTGCCACGCAAGCTGATTTGTCACCTACATTCATCGTCAATGTCACGCTGCCTGGTGAGCCTGTGATGAGATTCGTTGAACGTGGTACAAAGACTAACCAAATTCGCATCCATCCTAACTCTGTGAAGACATTCTAATGCCTAACGTCACTCCTCGATTTCTGTGGCAGAATTTCGTTAGTTTGTCCAACTCTGTGATGACAGTCTCTTCTGAAGATCTGTCGTTCCCGAGGAGATGGATGAACGACCCGATGAAGTCGATGACGTGGCGAACTAAGATCGGCTGGAACATCGTCGCAGGGTTCAACGACAAGATCGACTTCAATCTCGCTGGAGCAAAGGTCGCAACTCTCACCGCCGGCAATTATGCAACTGGCACAGCGATGGCGACTCAGATTCAGACCGCGCTGACCGCTGCATATGGGACAGGAACATGGACTGTTACGTACTCTTCGTCTACGTATAAGTTCACTATCACTCACAGCACCACAGCCTTTACACTTCTTCCTGTAACTGGCGCGAACGCTACGACGACTGCTTTAACGGATTTGGGATGGGCGGCTGACACGTCCAGTGCCACGACGCAGACTTCTACGGCGGCGGTATATCAGTCGCGGGCGTATATCAAGGTGGACTTCGGAAGTGCGTTAGCAGTCAGCGCAGCTTGTCTAGCTGGCATCCAAACGTTAACTGCAAACGCCTCAATCAAGATCCAGGGCAATAGTTCTGATTCATGGTCTTCTCCCGCATACACTGCGACTATCACAAGCGCTAACCAGTATGGCGACGCGATCACTCACTGGCCAGCTTCAAGCCAGACGTATCGGTACTGGAGAATTGTCATTAGCGATCCATTTCGCTCAAGTGGGTATTTGGCTGTTGGCATTCTGTTCCTCGGCGCGTATATTGAACTTTCACAAGCCCCAAATAACAAGGGTGTAGTCGAGAGCTACGATCGGTACTCAAGAGTTCAAATCAGTGACAGTGGCGGCTTCTTCATTGACGCGAAAACTCCAGGGTTGACACAGACGTGGCAATTCGATCACATCTCTGATGCAGAGAAAGTGAATCTTCAGACGATGGACAATGCAGTTGACCATCAGCCAATCTTCTACATCCTTGACCCAGTCAATGCTCCTACGCGCATTCTCTATGGCCCAGTCATGGTAGGATCGTTCACGCACGCTTACGGTGGTGGATCTTCAGCAGCCTACTGGTCGGTTCCCATCGTCACTAAGCAGCAGCTCCAATAACGTTGTTCACGCATCGTGAGACTAGACGCTAATGGCCAACAACTTCAAGGTTCCGTCCACTCTTCCGAGCGGGGATCCTGGCGTCACGATTGGCTCGAAAGAGACAATCATCGACGGCCAGAATGTCCATGTCGGCTACAGCGCGCTCCGAGATGCGAGCGACCCAGCCCAGCCCGCCGACATCGCGACGGAGACGACTCTCGCGGCCCTTGCGGCGACTCTCGATAGCGTCGCGGCTCAGGTGGCCCTGATCAAGGCCAAGACCGATAACCTCGACGTTGCGCTCTCGACGCGTACCAAGCCAGCCGACACGCAGCCGGTATCCGGGCCTCTCACGGATGCACAAATGCGGGCCTCCGCTGTCCCTATCTCTGCTGCCTCTCTGCCTCTTCCGACCAGCGCAGCGACCGCGGCCAAGCAAGACACGGGGAACTCATCGCTTGCGTCCTTGGACAGCAAAGCCCCGGCTCTCGGCCAGGCTCTTGCAGCTGCTTCTGTTCCGGTGGTCCTTCCGGCTGCTCAGATATCGACGCTGACGCCTCCGGCAGCGATCACGAACTACGCCGCAGAAACAGGCGGAAACCTTGCAGCGGCCGCTACCGTCCTCGGGGCCGCAGCCGATGCGGCAGTCACCACGGACACGACGGGCACCGTAAGCGCGAAGCTACGCGGCATCGTCAAGTGGGTAGCAGAGAGAATGCCTGCTGCTCTTGGGCAGACGACGAAGTCCGGATCACTGCCGATCACTCTGGCGTCCGATGACGACATGGTTGGCAGCAAGACCGAGACGGCCCCCGTGTCCGACACTGCGTCATCCGGCCTCAATGGCCGTTTGCAGCGCATCGCTCAGAGGATCACATCGCTTATCGCTCTGCTCCCGTCGGCGCTCGGGGCGAACGGCGGGCTCAAGATCGAGGGGATCGCTGGAGGTACGGCTCAGCCTGTGAGTGGCCCTCTCACGGACTCGGAGTTGCGGGCGTCTGCGGTGCCTATCTCAGCATCATCGCTCCCGCTGCCCGCGGGCGCAGCAACCGCAGCCAAGCAGCCCGCGCTCGGTACAGCTGGAACA
>ERZ724522.839-NODE-839-length-18367-cov-22.701125_pt1 | contig 18367 bp, 23 predicted proteins | sample MGYA00376055_ERZ724522 | MGnify/ENA primary metagenome ERZ724522 (study PRJEB28724, sample SAMN07190884) | wastewater metagenome | isolation source: effluent of sewage treatment plant in Hong Hong | place: Hong Kong | collected 2016-03-17 ... | reverse complement strand
GTTAGGCTCTCGAAAAATCCTTCATCACAACCTCCGCATCGCCTTCGGGAAGCAGATCGACGCACGTCGAATACTTGGCGTTCAGCCACGGCTGAGTGGTATTAACGGTTTTGGTGCCACAGAACTCACCTCGGTTCTCGTCTTCAGCGTCAGCGTGCGCCAGCGATCGCGCCTCGGCCTCGGTTTCGGCGCGCACAACAAAGCCGAACGCCTTGTCGTACCATGGTTCCCACGGGTTGTCGTTCTCCGCCAGCCCATCCACCGGGCGCAGCAGCCATAGCTTCATCTTCGTTCTCCTGTGGCACGCGGCGCGCGCCTAACTCGTCGCTCAACCGGAAAGCCCCGGAAAGCTGCGCTCGCGCGCTCCGTCATCGTCGTTGCCAAGATTGTTAGTCAGCCCAAAATACCCACCACAGTTCGCCATCCTCATACGCCAACCTCGGCGTCTCGCTCCTTCTGCAATGGACACGATAGAGGGAACCATCGGCTCCGTATACATACAGATATAGACGCCCATCTTTGATGTCGGCGAACCAGCGCACCCAGTCCAGCCGGCTAAGAGGAAGTGATTTACAACAGCTATGTCGGCTATCATTGACCTTCAGCCAGGTCATTGGTCGACCATCAATCCGATGATCGGATTCCTTCTGCTGCGCGGCTACATTCATCGCTGACATGGCACTTTCGGCCAGTTGCGCTGCGGTGCGGGCGATGGCGTCCGCCCTCCTTGCCAGCAACTTGGCTTCCATCTCACTTAACTTCGCCGTCATCTCACGAACCCATATGGACCATTGATTGATCATCGCTGCGTCGATCTCGTGATTTTTCTCTGAATCATTGTTCATTTATATGGACTCCTGTTAGGATACTGCAATCCTAACACAACCGAAGCAGGAGTCAATCAAGATGCAGCGTGTCCCGTTGAACATGAGTATCGATCCAGATTTGCGCGCGCAGTTATGGAAACTAGCGAAATCGCAGAATCGAAGCCTATCTAACTTCGTGGAAAACGAACTAAAACAAGTCGTTGAGAAATATGGATTGACCGATTTGGCTTCCAAATCATCGGAAACCGAGAGCGCCCCGGATGACGCCTAGCCCGCTGTTGCTCGTCGCCCAAGCCCCAGCGGGAACAGCAAGGGATTCTCCCCGAACGCCAACGCCGCTTGGAAACCGGGGATGTTGCTGTGCGCCCCGGTTTTGCGGTCGAGGGGGATGAGGGTTCCGCCCATACTTGCGTCGCGTGCTTTGATCTCGTAGGAGAACAGGAAAAAGCCGTTTTGGTCGATGGCCATGCCAAAGCCCAGGTCGAACGATAGGGCGGATTGGTCGGGGGTGAGCTCGTAGCTGTCGGTGGTGCCGGATTCCGATCCCGACCAACTCGGAGGATTGTCGATATAGGGAAATCCCACCAGGCGCGGTTCTGGCGCAATCGCCAACTCCACCGGCTCATCGACCAAGCGGGTCTCGCCGTACCAAAGGTGATTGCCTTTCGTGTAGGTGGTGCTGCCGCCAACGGTGGACATCACCAGTGACCCAGATCCCCCAGGCCATTCCGCCGATTCCGACAAGGAATAATTCACCGTGCTATGGTCGGAATAGGCCAGCACGGTTTTCGTGGCCACATCCAGGTAGAGCACGCGCCGCCGAATTCCGGTATCGGTCACGCTGGATTCCTGGCTCCAGGATGCGGACGCTCCTGCATAACGACTCTCTTCCGAATTGGTCGAGTAGGACACCGCGCGTAGCGGATAAGACCATCCCCCGATAGTGAGGGTGCGGATTTCGGTCGAGGTTCCCGACGACGCGCCGTTTTTGCTCATATCCCCCGTGCCCGCCTCAATGACCAGCGTACTCGAACCCGAACTCGCAATTGCGGAGTCGGTGTAGTCCACCCAGGCAATCTGTCGAATGCCTTTCGCATCGTAGGCCAGCGCCAGGGGAATACGGGCATGATCCGCGACAATCTCGCCCGAACCGCTGTGAGATGAAGAATACGTCCCCGGCCCATAGCCCCCATCCCAAGAGCGGGAACTTTCATACTGATACTGTAGATAGTCTGCCTCGCCTTCGCTCTTGCTCGCCGAAAACGCATCGGTTCCCTCGTTGTAGCTGATCGTCAGCGTCCAGATTTTGTACTCCGTGTACTTCACCCCACCGCCCGCTGGGGAATCCAGGGTGTAGGCGACGATGGTGGAGCATTCCGTGCCGTCGGGCTTGAACCGCCAGGGCCAGCGCATCGCGGCGGTGTTCGCGGTCCCGACCGTCGCGGTCCATACCGATGTTTTCGTGGACCCGCTGGGGGGGGAGAGATGGACATCCCAGAGCGTCGCGGTTCGGGCGGCGTTGGTGAGCACGACCACCAGGATTCGACTGGCCGTTACTGGGTAAACGCCGCCGATGAGGGCTTGATCGTCGCTCGTGATGGCGTTGATCTCGTTGCTGAGGTCGCTATCGGAATAGCTCCACACCAGCGTCGAATCCCGAAAGACGCAGGGCGTGAGCACCGCAGTCTTCCAGGTTGGAGAATCGTAATACACCGTGACTTGCAGGGGGGAAACGCCATAGGGGGTATGCCAGGCGCGATAGAGGATTTCTCCCCCCGCCTGGACGTACAGCGGCGCATCGCCGTGCGGGGAGTGCCACCAGGACCAGACCGTGCCATCAGGGCTGGTGACGGCTTGGTTGCCGCACCAGAGGTCTTGATCCCGAATGAGCACGCAGCCGGTGGGGTTGGCGACGAGCATCGCGTTCGGCCGGTTCCAGGCTTTCCACCAGAAATTCGTATTGACCCCCGCCAGGGAGTAGTAGGAATGCTTGGGGTAGTAGTACCCCGCCATGACGGCCCGCGCCGTGGTTTCCGAGGTCGGCCACCACCAGCCGTTCGGCGCGGAGTCCGCGTGCGGATGGACGATGAAGAACGCCTGCATCCGGCCTTCCGCCGCGCGCCGGTCGATTTCGATGATCTGGAGGTCGCCGTTGCACACGACGCGAATGAGCGAGCCATCCTCCAGCGTCACCTTTCGCGCGCCCTGCGAGATGCCGCCCAGCGCCAAATGGGATCGAAGCCCCCCCAGCACGGTTTGGGCGAGCGGCAGCAGTTGCGCGGCAAACTCCGAATCGCCCAGCAGCCGCTTGTGAGCGGGCTGGATGTTGCGAACCGTGAGCGCGTTGCGCGCGTCCGCCCGCCAGTCGTCAGGTCGTTTCCTCATATTGATGAACTTCTTGATACGACGACGACGACGACAACTGCGCATGAACATTCATCGCGGACATGGCGCTTCCGGCCAGTTGCGAGCCGGTACGGGCAATGGCGTCGAGACCGTCCTGCGCGATCTTGGCGAGCGTCAGTTCCTTGGATTGCGCGAGTTCCTTGTTTTTCAGGCTGGTTTCGGTGTTGAACTTGCTGACATTGAGGGTGTAGTCCATGCCCTTCATCAGCCAATCCGTGTAGCCTCCTTCCGCGATGACTTCGGCCTTGTACAACTCCAGGTCGAGTCCTCCCGCCTTGACCAGGGCTTCGATGCGCCCCAATTCGGTTTGCAGTTCGGCCTTGTACTGCTCCACCTCAACTTGCCATTCTTCCAACAACAGCTTGAGCGCGGAGACTTCGGTATCGGCCATGGCTTTGACCGCCTCGTTTTCCGTGGCGAACGCCTGCACGCGGGCCGCGAACGCGCGGGTTTGCGTGTCGTAAATCTCGGCCTTGGTTTTCTCCTCGCCGGCCGCGATGCCGTAGGCGCGCCACGCCGCTTCGTAGGCGCCGATCTTGGCGGTGTAGATTTGCGTGCGCTTGGCGGCGTCCTCCAGCTTGGCCAATTCGGCTTGCAGCAGACTGTTGGCCGCGTCCACCTGGGTTTTATACAGGGCCACGACCGTATTGAGCGCGTCCAGTTGCGCCCGGTAGAGGTCCACGTCTTGCTGGTTGAGTTGCCCAATCAGCCGAGCGGCGTCGAGTTCGCTCTTGTACACCTCCAGCTTGGCGAGTTCGGCCTGAAGTTGATCCTTGATCGTCTCAAATTCGGTTTTCCACCCGTCCATTTGGGTGCGGTACAGATTCAGCGCCGCTTCCAGTCCCTTGACGAGGGTATCGATATCCGCTTGAGCGATGGCCTGGACGATGCCGTACAGCTTGGCCCAGGAGTCGCGCAGCAACCCCTCGTAGGCGATGCCTTGTTGCAGCGCGAACCGGAGGTTTTCAATCTCTAGCTTCGCTTCCTCAATCCACAAATCGCGGTTCAACTGGGCTTTCTTGTCGCGGTTCAGGACGCGGATCGAGGCCAGCTTGGCTTCCAGCGCCCCACCCGGCAACGTGAATCCGCGCGCCCGCCAGTCGGTCAGGGCTTCGGTTTCCGCTTGCGCGGCTTGCCGATCTTCCGCCGCGAACGCGCGGTCCCGCAGGGCTTGCGCCACGGCGGCGGGAATACCGATGGAGTCGCCGGCCAGGAGTTCGGCCAGGCGCGGGCACAGGTTGGCCAGGGCCGGGCATTGGCCGATGAACGTGGTCAATTGCTGGTTGGTGATCGTGTACTGTGTCGCCACCAGCCCCAGGAAATCAGGCAGGTCCGGCAGGGTGGGAGCGGTGGGCTTGGCGGCGCGCAAGGCCGCGATGAGGGCGGTAATGGCCGCCAGATTGGGACTGGAGAGCGTGGGCAGCGGGATGTCGCGCGCGGTCGGGGCTTCGGGATAGTTCAGGTCGGGCGCGTTGGGATAGGTCGGAGCCACCAACGGAGCGGGGTCGGTCGGCGCGGTGGGTAGGGAGTTGGACGGTTTCGAGGGAAATTGGATCGTGGGCGAGTCCACGTCAAAAGTGGGCGCCTCCAGGGCGGCGAACCGCTGCGCGATGTCCGCCAGCAAAGCCCGCAGGCTATCCGCGCCCATGGAGGGGGTCGGCGCGGTTGGCGCGGAAAAAGTCACGCTAGGTAGGTTCGGCGGGGTCGGTTTTTCATAGCCGTCTCCCGTCTCCGGGTCGGGGTAGACGGGATCGCTCCCCCCAACCCCAATCGCGGAGGCCGCCGAATGGAACGAATTCCCGATGTCCTTCAGGGCATTGAGCGCGGTGCCAAACGCGGCGCTGGCGTAGTGCTGAAATTCGTTGATCTGCCCTTGGACAATCTCTTTCGTGGATTCCCAGGCCATTATCGCCTCCGACTGAGCGGTTCGACCGTGAGCCGCAGTTGATCGATTTCGGCGGGGCCCGCGCCCGCCAAGTCCAGTTGGTAATACACCGATTGCACGCCCTTGCCGACCTTGATGATGCCATCTCGATAGGCGGAGCGCGCCAAGGGGGGCAGGGTGTACAGCCATGGGATGCGGTCGCCTTCTCGCGCGGAAGTCACGGTCAGGGTGGTATCGCCATGAGTCCGCGCCAGGACGTTGACATCCTGGATGCGCTTGAGCAGGTCGGTGCCGAGCGCGGAGAATCCGGTGCGGATCGTCCAGGCCACCGGTCTATCGTCATCCGCCGCCGCGTCCATCGCGTACAGCCCATCCGGCCCGGCCAGGTACAGCGTTCCGCGAAATTCGGCGAGGCTGTGAAGCGCCGGCGTCACGACGTAGCGGCTCACCGCGCCGGTTTCCAGGTTCGTGACTACCAGAACTTGCTCATGGGCATCCGCCAGTTCATCGGAAAACCAAAGCGTATCCTCCCATGTGGCCACAAGAGTCATGACGCTTAGTGATTCTTCAAGGAAGCTGAGGGTGTCGGTGATTTCCGGGGCGAGCAGCGCAATGATGCCGCCGGCTTCTTCGCTAAATTGAACAGTGTCTGTGATCTCCGGGGCGATCAGGGATACCGTCACCACGGATTCATCGCTGAACTGGAGGGTATCTACCGTTTCCGCGATGACGATCCAAGCATGCTCATCGGAAAAGATGACCGTATCCGCAACGACTTCCGTTAATGCCAAGACGCCGTGGGATTCTTCGCTGAAGATAACGGTATCCGCCGCCAACACCGAGAGCTCAACCGGCGCCGCATCGGAAAACTGGATCGTGTCTTCCGTCGTCTCGCTCAGGTGAACGAGCGATTCTTCGCTAAAAAACAGCGTTTCAGCCGTGACAACATGGATGGAGACTACGCCTTGCGCGTCCTCTGAAAATATCAGAGTATCCGCCCAAGGAACCTCCAGGTCCGCACCGGTCGTTTCATCGAAAAGCACGACATCCTGATACCCAACCCATGCGCCTTCCGGGTCGGCGCCGAGCGGGAATCCCCCAAGCGGGGTATCAAGGAGCGACATAGCCCAGTTCCAGACCCCGCAGGGTCACCATCCACAAGATATCCTTATCTACTTCTCCCGTGACGCGGATCGCGTTCGCTTCCGCCACGTCCACCGTCGCGGTCCAGGCGGAAGCGCCGGCGCTGGCCGCTAGCGTGGTGGTGGTCACCGATCCAATCAGGGTGAGGGTGGGCGTCGTCGCGTACTTAATCAGGAATTCCAGTCGAATCCATTTTGAATCTCCAACCGTGCCGGACACGCCGCCCACTTGACGCGCCACGACATCCACCACATAGGCGATGGTGGCGTCATACCCAGAGAAGGAATCCAGCACGGAGTCGGTCACGCCGGTGGTCGTGGCGTCCGTCGTGGTGACGTTACGCACAGCCAAGGTGGTCTGGGTATCGCCATTGCTGGCGGCTTTCCCGGTGGACAGCAGTAGCCCCGCGCCGCGCCGCGCCCGCAGGTCTTGGCCTAGGGCATACACGTTACCCACATCCAGGATATCGATGGAATCTCCCACGATGACGACCTGCCCGCCACCGCCCGAAATGGACAGATTGCGCCCCAGCCCCAGGGTTTGCGACGCTTCGATGACGTTGCCCGCGCCCGTTTCAAATGCGCCATGGTAGCCGCCCTGCAACGCTTCCAGCAGGCGATATGGAAATTCGCAAGCGATTTCCTTCACTCCCGCCGCCCAGTCCACCGCCTCATTGCTGTTCGATGAGGCAAAGACGGAGGTGCGCGCCAGCTTGGGCCCGGAGTCATTCTGGAGCGTGCCCACTCCAAATTCCCAGTTCGCGCCGCCATCCGTACAGACGTAGAACGTATTGATATCGTAATCGCCCAGCCCATCGAGAAAAGTTCGATACCCCGTCAGGGTGCCTGACAGGGTGTAGATGCCCGTTCCGGTCGTGGTGGTGGATTCCTTGATCCGTGGCGCGTATTTCAGAGCCATGAGCGCACCTTAATTCGACAGGATGAGTTTGTACTTGATTCCGATGGTATCTCCGGTGGTCACCAGGGTCCGCACGGCGGAATATTTGACGGCAGCCAGACACACCCCGCTGGTGCTCCCCTTCGTGGAGGCGGACAATAGGCCAAACCCCCAGATGGTGACGCCATCGCTCGCGGCGGTAATGACGGCCGGACTGGCGTAGTTGCTGATGAATTTCGTGGCCGGCGCGGATTCCACAAAGGCAACGCGGGTCGACTCGCTGTATTGCGTGGTCAACTCGGTTTGCGTGGAGGCAAAATTCGCGGCGGTGAGGGTATCCGCCACCGCGACGTTGCCGGAGAAGGGGGCGACGTAGAAGGTCGGCAATTGCGTTCCATTGGCAACGCCGGCGCTAAACAGGTAGTTCGCGCCCTCGGTGGTAATCAGGTTGGGCGCGCTGACCGTTCCCAAACCATCGCTGTCCGTGTGGCAGGTGAAGACGCCGCCGAGGCGAAATCCGCCGATCAAGATGCGGCCGTCGTCGTCGCGCTCCCAGTGATGGTTGCGAAAGCGGAGCGCGAGATCACGCCAGTGATTCGGCCGAAGGATCGGGGTCGGATCGGAGAGAGCAGTAGATAGAGACATGTTGAGGAGACTCACTCAAGGGGCGGGAAGAACCGCTATCCGCTGGGATGAGCGGGTAACGGGATAAAGAACGGGAGGCTAGTCATTCGACGACATTGGGTCGTAGTGGAACGTCAACCGCTTGCAGGGGACCTGCCAGCGGTTGTGAGGCCGTCAGCACGGACACCCATCGCCGGATGCCGTAGCGGGCATGATAGGCGCTGGCGCTGGCTTGAGCGGTTCCCGCTGAATAGCGGTCTCCGTTCGGGCGCACGATGACGCCGCCCGGCTTGCCGACGCACGACACGCCTTCGATATCCCACCATGCGCATTGACGGCTGGGAAAACCGCCTTGGCCGGCGAACACGTCCGGCGGCAGGGGTTCGCCGCCACCCGCCGTCGCTCCGACCGTGGACACCAGACGTTGGGTCATGTCGCCGGGGTGAGTGCCCTGAAGGTAATAGGTCCGGTCGGCCAGGCCAACATAGAGACCATCTTCCGCCGCGCCCAGCATGAGCACGGGCGACTCGAAGGCGAAAAACCCCGTGGCCGGGAAGCACCAGTGGGGCGAGAATTCCGACGTGTACCAGACCACCGATTCTTGCGCGCCCCAGAGACGCCCCTTGTAGGCGAGCAGACGGGTCGATGGATAGGGCTTGACCGCGAGCAGGGATTGCAGGCGCGGCCCGTCTGGCGTGGTCGTGGCCAGCGTCACGGTCGCGCCCGGGTCGACGGTGGCCACGCGCCGTAGTTCGCCCGATTCGCCGTTGGGTGGCGTGAGATAAAGGCAGAACTGGAAGCTGGGCAATGCGGCGGGCGCGGTGACGAGAATATTCCCCGCCTCGGTCAGCGTGATAGTCGTGGGTTCCGCAGCGCCAGACTCGATGCCCGTCTCCACATGAACAGCGGTCATGGCGATGCGATAGATCGCGGCCGGCAACGCACCGCCGGAGGCCACCGTCAACGGCGGAACCGCCGGCGTGGCTAACCCCCAGGGCGCCGCCGTGCCATCGGCCCGCACTCTCCCCACGCTGGAGCCATCCGACCAAAACACCTCGCCGTTCAGTGCCGCGTAGACCACCGATCCCGCCACGTTGGCGAGCGAGGAAAACGTCTCTTCGGCATCCATTCGGCATAACACGCCATTCCGCACGAGCAAAAGGGAATGGCCGGATGGCGGCGTGAAAAGCGAATGAAACTCGCCAGACGCCACCTTCCGAATTCCGTCTCGAACGCGCAACCCGCCCGCTCGCGTCACGTCCACGTTGACCAAATCACGCGCCGTGCCGTCGGGGAGTTCATATTCGCGGGATCGATTATCGATCCCGAGGGGGAATTTGACGGTGGCGGTGGTGGCAGCCATTACGGTGCTCCCAGCAGCGGCGGTAGCTCAATCGTTTCCTCGTCCGCGCTGAGAAAGGTCACGCCGCTCCCCGAGCCCCGCGAAACCAGATACGTGGCGCCCACGCCGCGCAGAATTTCGGTGGAGGCCATCCCGTCGACATCCGAGGTCATCGTGATCGGCGCGGAATCCATGGCTCCGCCCAACGCATTCTTGATGCAACGGAGCGTAATCTTAACGTCGGCTTCAGGATTCCCATAGGGGTCATGGCACGTAATCCAGACCGTCGTTCTTCCGGGATCGGGTTGCGGAACGACGCTGACCGGACCTTCGGGAACCTGTTCAGCCAGCCGGGCTTCCATGGCCGTGATGCTGGCCAGTTCTGGGGCTAGCTCCACGCGCACTTGCGCGGCAATCTCCGCTTTGGTGGGCACATCGGGGCTGTTCGTCAACGTGGTCACGGTATCCACGAGGATCACATGTTCGACGGCATCCATTGCCGGGTCGAAGTCATGCAGCGCCGCGACCGCCGCGCCGACCGCCGATACATCCGCAGCAATACTCGCCCCGCCGGGAGCGCCCAGCCGTGCGTAGGCATCGCCGGACTGGGGTTGATGCGTGCCGCTCGCCAGCGTGCCGATGATGCGAGAAAGAAGCGTCTCCGTCCCAGGGGTATCTCCCCCCGCGTAGGTGGATCGACTGGAAACCGCCGCATCCAGATAATCGGCGATGCGCTTTCCAATACTCCCTACCGTCGTCAACGCGCTAGTCAGCGCATCCCAAATCGCCTGGACCCCATTAGCGGATAGCGTCCGGCTGGCCGTGCTCCAAACCGCATCGAGCGCATTGGCCGCAAACGTCGCCGCTGCAATGGCCCCATTGGTGATGCTAGCCACCTTTATTCCGGTCGAGGTGAGCAGTGTATTGGTATCGGCGGGAAGGTTATCTGTCTTGGCCTTGATCGCCGCGACTTCGGTATCAACGTAGCCCGCGATAGCGAGCAAATCGGCGCTCACACTTGCGCCTGCTGGAGACCCCAGCCGCGCATAGGCATCACCCGACTGCGGGTTGTGCGTGCCTGACGCGAGAGTGCCGATGATACGAGAGAGAATCGTCGTAATATTTTGTTGTAACGCCTCGTAGTCATCCAGATATAAACTCAGGTGTATCCAGGCATTCCCGCTCCCACGCTTCGCGGAAGCTCGTAAAAATAAGGGTTTATCGCTAGTCCGCTGATAATTGATGGTCGTGGATTGCCAACTCGTGCTATCCGATGAAATCCAAGTGACCAAGGCTGTTCCCCCATTCAGCGGGTCGCTAGTAGGATCAATCAATTCCCACCGTACCCGCTCGGTACTACTCAGGCTCGTTGCATCATTTTTCGCATGGACTGTCAACGAAAGAGTGAGGGGCGAAGTTCGCCCAATGCGATATTCAATTTTCGTCCAGTATCCTGAATCAACGCAGGTGAATTTACTAGAGTATGTTTTTCCTGACGGGTAAACGCTGGTGTCATGCGTCATCGCGCCTCCAGCGGACCAGGCGCGAGTGTCGTTATCCGCTGCATACTGATAAATAATGCCGTTGACGTTAGGGCCAGAGTTGATACCGCTATACATGATATCAATTGAATTTCCAGAAAAAATAGTGCCGTAGCCAAAAAAATCTGCGTAGTAAATCCCAGTACTGCACCCACTAATCACCCCTAGAATAGAAAATCCTGATCCTGAGTAAATCCCATAAGTACAACCACTAATAGAACCTGTAATAGAATAGCCTGATCCGAAGTAAACCCCATAAGTACACCAACTAATCGATCCTGAAATATAACAGGATGATCCTGAGCCAATCCCATAATTACACCCAATAATCACACCTAGAATAGAAGAGGATGATATTGAGGTAATCCCAGTATTACACCCACTAATCACCCCTGAAATAGAATAGGATGATCCTGAGAGAATCCCAAAATTACACCCACTAATCGACCCTGAAATAGAACAGGATGATCCTGATTGAATCCCATAAGAACACCCACTAATCACCCCTGAAATAGAATAGGATGATCCTAAGAGAATCCCACTATTACACCAACTAATCACCCCTGAAATAGAATGGCCTGATCCGTAGCAAGTCCCATTAGTACATCCACTAATCGACCCTGAAATAGAAAATCCTGATCCTTCGTAAATCCCATAAGTACCCCCAATAATCACCCCTGGAATAGAATGGCCTGTTCCTGAGTTAACACCATTATTACATCCACTAATCACCCCTGGAATAGAATGGCCTGTTCCTGAGTAAATTCCATATCCATAATAAGTGTCCCCCGATCCTGCGGTATTTACAATCTCGCATTGAAATACTCCTGACCGAGTGGTTGCCGATGAAAAATCCACAATGGGCTGTGCTGTGCTCGTTCCCGAAGACCGAATGCTAACATTCCGCGCGGAAAGAAACAGTTGAGCCAGCGGATACTGGGTTGAGTCAACATTTGCGGAAAGCGTGATGGAACCAGCCAATAGAGTCGACAGAGTGACTCGCTGAACGTCAGCATTATAACTAGCAATCGCTGCCCGATTATGCCCACTACTCGTCGTCCACGCCGCGTCTCCCGTCACATCCTGAACCACATTGACCGTGGCCGTGCTGGTGTTGGTATGGCCGTCATACATCTTCAGCGTGCCGCTGCCCGTGGTGGTGATGTCAACCACGGTTTCGTCGCTGTTTTGTAGCGCCAGTTTGCAAGTGTTTCCGCTCACGGAGCGGGTGTAATAGATATCGTAATTGGTTAATCCGCCCGGAAGCGTGCCAGTAGACCGTACTTTGACCCTCGTTCCCGTGGCGGGAGGAGGGGCGGTAAAGGTCATCACGTTCGTAGTCGGGTTAACGTCCGTGCTTTGGGTGGTGCAGGTATAGGCGGTTTTGTAGATTTCGACGTAGGTATTGGTTGGCTGCGTGCAATACAACGCAATATCCAAATGAGTCGCATCAATCTTGCTGGTGCCTTCTAGCAAAATAACGGCTTTATTCGCAAAAGCGAGCGCCCCAGTATTTCCCCACACTCCATCCGAATTCGCTAACAACCGACCTTTAACGGTGTTATTGCTACCGACGAGATTATATCCAGTGCGGATTTTCAGAGTGCCGCTAGTGCCGTCCTTAAAATACAGCATCCCCGGCGTGCCGCTGGCCGCACTGTTGATAGTGACGGTTTGCAAGCCGGTATACGCGGAAAGATCGGCATCCATCAGCACCGCATGACCCGCCGCAATCACCACCGCATCATTATCAGCCGGCGCGACCCCACCCACCCACGTGCCGCCCGCGCTCCAGTTGCCGGATGCGTTGCTGGTAATCGTAGCCATCAGGGGTTCTCCAACTGAGCGATGCGGGCCAGCAGCGTATCAATCCTGGCGTTCTTCTGGTCAATCGTAGTTTGTAGCGCGTCAATCCTGGCGTTCTTCTGGTCAATCGTAGTTTGTAGCGCGTCAATCCTGGCGTTCTTCTGGTCAATCGTAGTTTGTAGTGTGTCAATCCGAGCGTTTTTCTGATCGATGGTATCCCGCAAATTTCTAATCGTGTCGCGTAGATCGTCGATCACATCGCGTGAAGCGGGACGGTCCCTAACGACATCCCTGACTTCCACGGCAACCGCATTATCATCCACCAGGCCCGATTTTCGGGACACAGGGCCGATAATAGAGATTCCGTCCCAAATCCACAGCAACACGGTGCCATCCGGGCCGGTGTCACGCTGCACCACCGCCGGCGGCGTCAGGGTGCCCGCTCGGAATTCAGCCCATCGGTTCATTGCACTGCCCCTCCGCGATAAACCAGCAACTCATATTCCTCGTCAGGGACTTCATACGCGATGCTGCTACCTACAATCCCAGGAGAACAAAGGAATGATGAAAATGCTGATTGAACATGGAGGTGTCCAGCACATCCACTGTCCAACTATCCCACTGCCACAGCGCCAACCACAGAGCCACCGGAATCGCCGCTGGGCCACTGCCGGCCATGACGCCGATATTCCAAGCCGCCGCCAATTGTGCCCGGTCAGCATGGGCGCAGCCCAGCAGAAGGATCAATAATACCGCAACCAGCGCGAAGCGCATTACGCCCCCAACGCTAACTCAGCGTACTTTGAAGATGTTGAATAATCCACACAGTCCCGCTAGACGCTAAAGCACCAATAGCTCCGGCTATAAGTAGGTTCCATTGCTTTAATGAGACGATTGCTTCAGAGTGAGTGTTAATATCATTTCCATGTTCAATCAGCATTTTCATCATTCCTTCAATGACAGCCATTGATCTATCCCGATCTTCTGTTTCTCTTTTATCATGATCTGAAAACTTAGTGCTCAATTCGATCAATGATAAAAGCATTGCTGATTGCTTTTCATGTGATTCAGCCACTAACCTTATAGCTCTTTCTGATGTCTCTCTAAACCTTTCCATATTACCTAATAGCATAGTAAAACGATCATTTAAAATCTGATCGGCCCTACGCCGCAATGAATTATCGTCAATAGTCTGCCTTTCTTCATTCATTTTTATTTCTACTCACGATAAACTAAAAGTTCGTATTCTTCGTCTGTAATTTCGTAAGGAATTTCACTTCCTACGATACTATCTCCGCAAGAATGTTTTGCATCTGTTTTCCAATTATCCAACTGCCAGATTGTTAGCACAACCACTACCGGAATCGCCGCTGGGCCACTGCCGGCCATGACGCCGATATTCCAAGCCGCCGCGCCATAGCCGGCCACGGTCAACCCCATTAACCCCGGTTCGCAAATCGTGGTGGGCGTCTGCTTGACCGCTTGAGTCACGCCGACCTTAACCGCCAGGATCGCCGGGCCGGACAGGCCAGAGAGCAGCGGGTTGGCTTCGGCAAACCCGTTGGATAGAGCAACCCATGTGGTCGCGCCATCCGCGATTTGGGCGCGGTCGGCATGGGCGCAGCCCAGCAGCAGGCTCAACAAGACCGAAATCAGCGCGAAGCGCATCATCGCCCATCCCCATCATAATGGCACGGCATGGGCGTTTGTTCCAGCGCCGCCTCCCACACCACCGCGCCCGCGAGGGCCTTGATCGCCCGCACCAGCAACGCCATCCAAAATGCCTGCATGACTCTCTCCTTTATTCCGACATGCGCACCAGCGCCGTCGCCGGGTAAATTTGCACGCTACCGGGTTCGTACATGGATTCGACCGCGTAGCCCTCGGGCGTTAGGTCGGTGGAATACCAGCCGACCACCCGGCCCCTCCAATGCCCCCCTGATTTTTTCATCACGCAATCAAAATGCTTGAACGTGGTATGCGTTGGCGGGTAAATCGGCATCTCAATACCTCCGCTCACCGATTCTTCCCCTCGATCATATCCCGGTGGCAAGTTCGGCACTTCAGCCCAGTATTCTGGCGGGCTGCGATACTCCGAATAGATATACCCCGGCGCATTCCAGCGGTCATCATCATGACAGATGACGGTCTGAATAGACGCAGTAGGCCAGAACCCCATGACCACTTTTCCCATGGCGGGCGGGGTTTTTGCGGTTTCAATCCACTCAATCATCCCAATACCTCCGCTCGCAACTCAAGGCGAGAGCTACCGTCCGCTGCTTCCAAACCCGCCCGATCCGCGCCCCGTCTCGTTCAGCGTATCAACCTCGATGATGGGTGGTCTTGCGATATGAACGATTACCAGTTGCGCTATCCGGTCACCTCGACGCACCGGATAATCATCATCCATCGCGTTGCACAACAAAACCAGCACTTCACCGCGATAATCAGAGTCTATCACGCCTGCCGAAGTATCGACGCTGTATTGAGTCGCCAACCCAGATCGAGGCCAGATCAATCCTCCCGTTCCTGGATCAAGCGCCACCGAAATTCCGGTTTTTACCAATGCGCGCCCTCGCGCCGGGATATCAACATCCTCATCCGCGTACAAATCCAACCCGGCCGCAAACTCAGTGGAGCGGGTAGGGACGCGGGATGTTTCGGTAAGTCGTTGGACGAATAGTGGCACTAGCGGTTTACCTCGCATCGGCTTTTGCGCGCAACTGTTCAAGCCAAAGCACAATCAGTGCCTTGGCCAGCCCAACGATCAAGCCCTTCCCGGCCGGGACGAGGATATTGAGCACGATATCGCGCTTCGTCCGGTTGTCCATCAGCGCCGATTCGAGTTCGGCCACTTTCGCCTTAGCCGCATCGCGGGCTTCGGCGGAAAAAGACAAAGAAATAAACCATGTAATCCAATCGTAACGGTTCATATTTTTTACCATACCATGAAAGTAGCGGGCTATTTTGAAATTACGATCCATACCCCGAGAAATAAACCGGCAACGAAAGCCGGAATCAATAACAGCAACCACCACGCACTGATCATTAGTACCTCCACTCGCAATTCATGCCGAGATTACTGATCGCCCCAACCCGAGTTTGGGCGTCCCATTGAAGCCGACTCGGTATCCGTGCCGGGTCCAGGGTCGGCTTGCACGGACTGGCGCAGCCCGTCAGCAGCAACACTGCCACGCTCAGCGCCAGGCGCTTCAGTCCGCGCGACCAGTTCGATGGGCGGCATCTTTGCGTTTGCGGACTCACGCGCAAGCCTCCTCGGGTCCGGGACTAGCACCAGCACCAGGGTGGCAGTGCCCACGATCCAATTCGATATCGCCCCCCATTGCGCGTCCCCCAGGCCAAAATACCCGGTCGCCAACCCGATGGCGGCGATGGTGAGTCGATCATCAAACCAGTCTGCGAGTGTGCGGACGGCAATAGCGACCGGAGCGGGCAGCATCACGGCGCTCCGGGCCTTGACCCGATCACAATAAACATAAAAAACAAAAGTATTGGCAGCAACACAAACCACCAGCTAACCACCAAAACCCCGATTCCCTTCAAAACACAAAACAAGATCGCCAGCAACAAACAAAACAAAGCGGCAATGGTTGAGAACAATCCGTCTAGAAACCCTGTCATAAATCACCTAATGATGTGTGCGTTTTCATAAAATCAGCCAAACGATCCGCAGCGATGGCGGATATTTCATCCGCCATTTTCGCTCCGAATCGCGGACACGCCGAATCGCCAGGAACAACCGAGAAAATGTTCATCACATGCTCCCCATGAACGCGGTATTGTTCCGCCAGAGCGCCCAGGCTACCCACACCAGAACCACCACCGGCCCGGTCACAATAAACATAAAAAACAAAAGTATTGGCAGCAACACAAACCACCAGCTAACCACCAAAACCCCGATTCCCTTCAAAACACAAAACAAGATCGCCAGCAACAAACAAAACAAAGCGGCAATGGTTGAGAACAATCCGTCTAGAAACCCTGTCATAAATCACCTAATGATGTGTGCGTTTTCATAAAATCAGCCAAACGATCCGCAGCGATGGCGGATATTTCATCCGCCATTTTCGCTCCGAATCGCGGACACGCCGAATCGCCAGGAACAACCGAGAAAATGTTCATCACATGCTCCCCATGAACGCGGTATTGTTCCGCCAGAGCGCCCAGGCTACCCACACCAGAACCACCACCGGCCCGGTCAGCACCCCGGCTAAATACCCGATGAGCCACCCGCTCATAATTTGCCATCCCCCATCAGCGTTCTCAGAATCGTCGTATAGGCGTGCGTGAACCGGTCCATGCCATGCGTTCCCCCGTTGACCAGCTTCCGCGCACGGGCGAAATCAGACGCCCTCAGGGCCGCGTCGATCTTGTCGGCCCGATCCGCGACGAACAGGGCCAGCAATTGCGCCGAGATGGCCGGCTCTTGCGCTAATTCTGGCCGCTCTTCCAGAGGCCGGCCGATGCGCTCGCCATAGCGCCGATAGTTTCCCTTTCCGGTCAACTGCGGGAAGCCTCGACCTGGGTACCGCGCCCCATCGCCCGGCTTATCGTTGCCAAGGTCTTTCCGACCCTCGTACAAGTCGAACGCCGTGTTGCGCGTGTTTAAAATGGAAACCATTTCCTTCAACGGCACGAATCCAGCGGTTTCCGCCGCGATAGTGCCCAGCGTATAGGCCACCATCCTGGGAGACTCCAACATCGCCTCGCGCAACGCATCGCGGACGTAGGGCCAGTAGTGGGCGATGTTCGCCCGTTGTGCGCCAGGAAACGCGGGCGCGATTTGGTCAGCGGTCAAGTCAAGTGCGTGCATTTTATGGCTCCATGGTGTTTTTGCGGTTATCGAACGAGTGATCCTCATCCTTTACCCCGTCGGTGGACGGGTCTAGAACATCCAACAGAAAATCTTGATCCGCCTCACGCAAATAGGGGCGCCAGTGGGCGCGGTATTGGTACAAAAAAGCCCGCAAATCTTTGCGCTTCACCAGCCGGCGTGCGCGCACGCCCGATTGCGCGCGCAGCAAGCCACGCTGAATCCATTGCTGAACCACCCCGACGCTCGCCCCCAGCCCCGCGCTAATTTGAGAAACGATCAATAAATCCGCCGCTTCTTGCGCCTCGGGAAACGCCGGCCAAATACCTGCCGTCCGTTTTCTGGCAATCACCGAGCGGATTTGTGAATAGGTGCGCTGATAGCCTTTTCTCGCCAGGATTTGCCGAATGCGAGGAATAGATTCGTGTAAGTTCCTACGCACGATATGTAGCTCAATATCGTCGCGCCACTGGCGGTCTTGCGCCCGAGTGGTCGGGAGCAACGACGGCAGCCCCATTTTTGCCGCTTCCCGGCTGATGACGCGCGGCGGGACGCCCATTTCCAGCGCCAGAATTTTGTTTCCAGACGGTTTGCGCTGTTCGTAAACCGCGCGAATCCGGTTTTGTTGTTGCTCCGTCATCCGGTAGGTGTATTGCTCAACCAGCACGCCCAGTGCTTTAGCCCGAATGGTCAGCGTACTCGCGTCGATGCCCCAGTACTGCGCCAACTTTTTGACCTCTCCAAACGTCCGATCCGGTCGATAGACGTGCCGAATCGCGGCGTCATGAGCCTCGGTCCAAATGAGGCGCCCTCCCTTCCCTCGCTCCAACGGCCCTAAATCGGTCATTTTTAGTCCTCCGCCAATTTCTCTTCGTCGACAATCCACTGCGGTTCACAGTCCCCATGCCAGTAACACCGGTAGACGTTGCCGCCGCTGCCCGTGTGTTCCTGAGCTTCATGGCCACAGATCGGACAGATCGGAATGGTGGGTAATTCCTCCTCATCCGTGACCGCCCCGTAGGGTCGTTGAAGCTCCGTCGTCGCGGCAAAGCGTTTGTTCAT
>ERZ724522.838-NODE-838-length-18376-cov-5.069319_pt1 | contig 18376 bp, 16 predicted proteins | sample MGYA00376055_ERZ724522 | MGnify/ENA primary metagenome ERZ724522 (study PRJEB28724, sample SAMN07190884) | wastewater metagenome | isolation source: effluent of sewage treatment plant in Hong Hong | place: Hong Kong | collected 2016-03-17 ... | reverse complement strand
ATGTTCAAAGCTTGCTACGGGTACGATATAACCATCACACGCCGCAAAGGCTGGCGGGCAAATTGATTTACTTTTTTTCTGGCAACTGTTAAAATGATACAACAAAGGCGGTTTGAATGTCTAAAAAAGCATTGGTCGAAGGCGAATATTTAGAGCGGAACGCAAGCGGAACCCTAGATATTGTTCCGTTTTCTGCGGAGTTTTATCTAGATGATTCTATCGTGGACCGTCACCAAGCAAGGCAAATTATCAAACGCGGGCTGCTCACCGAGAGGCTGTCTAAAGAAAAGAACTTCAAACGTGTGCGTACTTGTCAAGTTGTGTCATTCGATGACAGCGTAGAGGAGGCGGAAAACAGTGATCTTGACCAGCTTTTGACTCAAGCTGCTCAATTGGCTTGCATTCCGGTAAATATCAACAACTACAAACGCCCTGACTATAAAATCAAGGCATTGCGGGACGCTATCGAAAAGGCAAAAGCCCGTTTGGCGCAACCAAAGAAAAAAGAAAACTTTGAAGATCAAGGGTATGTTGATTAAATGGGACGTCCAAAAGGAACAATTAAAACAGGCGGAAGAGTAGTCGGGTCCAAGAATCGTGCGACCAGTGAGTTCAAGGACGCGGTAAACAGGCTATTGTCTTACTCTACACCAAAAATGGTGAACTGGCTTGACTCGATTGCTCAGACGGACCCAAGCAAGGCGCTTGAACACGTCTATAAATTTGCCCAATTTGGTTTTCCTCTCCTGTCCAGAACCGAAATGAAGCATGAGGGAGAGCTGACCCTTAATCAAATCTTGGCTAATATAGATGACCCTGACAGACGCTGAGACGCGTAAGCTTGAACAAATAAAATTCAACCTCCCATATTTTGCGCGGAACTGCCTAAAAATAACAACCAAAGACGCGCGAATAGAGCCTCTTGTCTTAAACAGGTCTCAAGAATACTTCCACAATCTTTGCGAGGAAGAGATAAAAAAGACTGGCCGCCTTCGCGTTCTGGTGGTCAAGGGAAGGCAGTCAGGTATTTCAACCTATGTCGCCGCCCGCTTTTATCACAAGACATCAATGCGCCGCGCTCTAAAGACATTTATCCTGTCGCACGAGAGCCAGACCACGGCGAAACTGTTTCACATAGTAAAACTTTACAATGAAAAGAACCCATTCGCCCCAACGGTCAAAAGATCAAACGCGAACGAGCTTCTTTTCGAAGAGCTGAGCAGCCAATATTATGTTGGGACGGCTGGATCAGGTGATGTCGGGCGAGGTGGGACGGTCCAGTTGTTCCACGGCTCAGAAGTCGCCATGTGGAAAAATACCGATGACATTGAAACTGGCTTGATGGAATCCATACCCGATATTGACGGGACCGAGGTAATTCTAGAAAGCACAGCCAAGGGGCTTGGGAACTTCTTTCACCGGATGGTTGTCGATGCGCTTAAGGGAAAGACGCACTACCGTGTTGCCTTTATTCCGTGGTTCTGGATGGATGAATATGAAGAACCAACAAAGAGTTTTTGCCCCGAAGAAAGCGAAAAAGAATACGCTGAAACATATTTGAGCGAATACCCTCCGGAAAAACGTCTTGCCAAACTTGCATGGCGGCGCATGAAAATAGCGCAGTACGGAGGTGAATGGAAGTTTAAGCAGGAATATCCTTCGAATGTTGCCGAGGCTTTCCAGACCTCAAGTAACGCCCTTATCAACTCTGAGCGAATTATGAAGGCTAGGACACGGGAAAGGTTTGTTGGCAATCAAGCCCCTTTAATCATCGGGGTTGATCCTGCGCGTTCCGGTGACAGAACGGTGATTGTTTTCCGGCGGGGCCGCGAGATCGAGCAAATTATAAAATATTCAGACATGGACGAGATGCGTCTTGCCAACATTCTGGCCGGATTTATAGACAAATACGAGCCTATTACCGTAAACATTGACTGCACGAACTCATGGGGAGCGCATGACCGCTTGCGCGAAAAGGGATACAACAACATTCGCGGTGTTCATTTTGGGTCAAAGGCAACGGATGACAGCCTTTATGCTAACATTCGCGCCGAAATGTGGTGCTTGCTCCGAGACTGGTTCAATGAGGATGTCAAAATCCCAGACGATGACGAATTTCACACAGACCTAACCAGCGTTCCTGATTACGAGGAAACCGATGGAAAAATTAGGCTTATAAAGAAAGAAAAAATCAAGCAAGAGTTGGGATTTTCTCCAGATATAGGGGACGCGGCGGCCTTGACTTTTGCGGTGCGTATATCTTCCGCTCAGAAAAAAATAGAAAATAAGGCGCAGGGTTTGACAACTCTGAAAAAGTTTAGCAAAAGATAAAAACGTTGAAACTTTGTTAATCTATGGTAATGTCTAAAAGGCTGCGGGTTTTTAAGTTGGAGTGTTGAAATGGCAGGAGCTATCAGTAAGGTTCTAAGTAAGATTTTGCCGAGCGAAAAGAAGGGGCCTTCCGCAGCTGATATACAAGCGAAAGCGGATCAAGCGGCAGCGGAAGAGCGTAAAAGGCTTGAGCAAGAGCAACTAAAAAAAGATCAAGACGCTAAAGAGCGAAACTTAGCAGAAATTAAAAATCAAGAATCAAAACGCGCCGCATTTTCTGGCGTTTTAAGCGCAACAGGGGAAGAAGATGCAGGACGCAAAAAGTTCCTTAAAGGCGTATAAAGACCAGTTCAATTCTTTAAGATCAGACCGCAAAACTTGGGATAATATGTTTCAACTTTTGGGAGAGTATGTTTCTCTCATGAAGCAGAACTTCCAAAGTTCTCCTACTTCTGGGGAGTTTTTAACGGATGAAATCTTTGACAGTACAGCCGTATTCGCCGCGCACAATTCGGCAGCGGCTTTGCTTGGTATGCTGTGGCCGGGGACCGCAAAGCAAGCTATAGAGATTATACCGCCCGATGATTTAGAAACAACGACTGATACAGCTAAGTTCTACGAGCGCATGACAAGCCGGACGTGCGCGGCTATGGACGATCCTAACGCCAACTTGTCCATTGCCCTCATCGAATATATGCAGGATCAACTTATTTTCGGGACGAGCGGCGTTGGTGTTGAGCGCGGGGATGAGTCTATTCTTCTTTTCAGACCTTACGGTGTCAAAGAAATGTATGTTGACGAAGGCAGAAATGGCCGCGTCTCTGATATTTATCTTTGCTTCAATTGGACCGTCAAGCGAGTTGTGGCAGAATATGGGATTGAAAACGTATCTGAGGCCACGCGCCAAAAATACGAACAGAACAAATGGAACGAGCTTGTAGAAATCCTTATTGTTCTAACGCAGAGGGTTGATTTCAAGGCCGAGGATGGCGTTCTTGCTATGCCTGTCATGTCCCTGCACATAGAGAGTAAAGCGGACCATAAGCTAAAAGAGTCAGGATTTAGCGAATTGCCCATTAAGGTTGGGCGGTTTAAGAAGCTGAACTATGAACGTTATGGACGCTCCCCTGCTATGGATGCGCTGCCGGACATAAAAGAGGCCAACGCCTTGCGCGAGGCCATCATTGTTGCCACTGGAAAGATTCTTGATATGCCTAAGGGCGTTTTCAATGACGGAATGTTGGGCGGAGGAATTATTGATTCATCTGCCGGAGCGATAACGGTTTTTAACTCAAGCGGCGGTGTTGGTTCTGGACCTCCAATCTTTGACATTGGAACCCCGCCGGATGTTTCAGCGGCTCTTTCTCGCCTTGAGGATTTGAAAAACAGCATTGCTCAGCACTTCCATCTTGATAGGCTTATAGACTTTAACAACCAAAACCAAATGACCTTTGGAGAAGCCCAGATACGGGACCAAATCCGAAACGCTTCTTTGACCAGCTTGTTCTCCCGTCAAATTTCTGAAGTTCTGACTCCGCTCATTACGCGGGTTGTTAATATGCTTTGGCAGCTTGGCGAATTTGGCGTTATCAAGGGGTCTGAACAAGAAGCCGAGCGAGCTGAGCTTGGTAAGAAAATTGAATATATTCCAGACGTTCTTGTAAAGCGCATCGAGCAGGGAGAGGAGATTTTTTCAGTCTCCTACAAAACCAAAGCATCGAACGCGCAAAGGGCTGAGGAGTATATGGGCATTGTTGACGTTTTGGGATTCTCTATTCAGGCCATGCAGGTTGATCCTTCTGTCCGTCACCGTGTAGATTTGCATGAGGGCGTTAAGAGGATTTCAGAAATTCGCGGGTTGCCTGTTGGGATCATTCGAGAAAATGATCTTGTGGAAAAATTACAAGATGAAGACAAACAGGCGCAGGCCGGAGCGCAAGAGATGGAAGCGTTAACGGCTGGTGCTGGCATTGTTGATAGTTTGGCAAGCGCGAATAAAGCGGCTATGGCGCGATGAAATCAATAACCGACAAAACACTAAGCGAAGCCCTTAATCACATCGCGGCTATTCCTGAGGGGCAAATAGTCTTGGCCTATTTGAAGGATTGGTGCGGATTTGGCAGAGATAAAATCCGGCCTCGGCTAGAGGATACTTACGCCAATACAGCAACCGAAAGGGTTTATCTTAATCTCCGGCGCATGATTAGCGCGGAACACCTAAAAAAAATAGAATTTGATTATGTTAGAAAGGCGGAACTAAATGAACGAACCAACACCAGAAGGCCAGCAAAGCCAGTTTAGCGTACCAGAAACCTACAAAGATGCTGGATGGGCGCAAAACATTAAATCACCCGATGACCTGTGGAACCAATTTGCCAACGCTCAGACGCTGATTGGCAAACGGCCTGCCGGAATACCTTTGCCGGATGCGCCAGAAACGGAATGGGAGAAGTTCCACAATCTCATGCGGCCAGAAAGCCCCGACAAGTATAGCTTAAGCGAAATAGAGGGTATTCCTGAAGGTCTTGATCTTTCTCCTTACAAGCAAGCCGCGCTAAAAATGTTTCATGACGCTGGCCTTAACCCGAAGCAAGCCGATAAGCTATGGAAAGCCTACGTTGGTTCTGAGATCGAAACATCAAAAAGCGCAAAAGCTAAAGGCGAAGAGTCAAAAGCCGCGCTGGATAAAGAATTTGACGATTTGACCGCCAAATTTTGGGGAGACAAATATAAAGATGTTGAGGCAAAATCTCTTGAAACATTGAGCGCCGCAATACCAGATGAGCTAAAAGATGCGATTCCTTACATCGCCGAAAATCCAAAGGCTTTAGCGGCAACCATCAAGCTGGTTGAATATGCGGAAAACCAATCAAACCAGTTACGGGCTGAACTCGCGGACGTTAAGAAAAAATACGGTGTTGAAGACAAGTTAAATTCTGGACTTCAGACCGGATCAGCCAGCAAAGACGATGTTGTTTCAAAATTAACCGCCTTAAATATGAAAGTTAGGGGTCTTGACCCGTTCTCTCCTGAACGTAAACAGGCAATGAGTGAAATTGAAGAGCTGCGAGGGCAGTTGGCAAGACTGACAAGATAGGGCTTGAAAATAATTTTAACTTTTGATAAAATCTCATTTTGACGGGTAGCACTGCGTTTGCAGTGTCCATCTGATAAGCCTCAAGAGGCCAGATGTCGTCCATCCTAGATGGGTAGCGAATCGAATTAATTTTCGTTTCAACACTTATTTTAGGAGTAAAATATGCCATCAACTATTGACCAAGCACTGATTACCGAGTTTTCGGCTTTGGTGCATCAAGTGGCTCAGCAAAAAACGAGCCGTCTGAAACCTTATTCAACCATGAAACAAATGCAGGGCGATGTTTTCGCCTATGACGGCCTTGGCCGCGTTGAAGCCCGTGAAGTAACTGGCCGCAACGTTCCTGCAACGTTTGATGATATTACCCACAACCGCCGGAAAATCTCGCGCCGCCGCTTTGTTGTCAACCTTCCGGTTGATGCTTCGGACGTTCGCGGGGCTTTGCTTAACCCTGATTCGGAATACGCCGAAGCTTGCGCCAATGCGATGATGCGGCAATATGACCGCGTGATCTATGACGCTGCCTTTGCCTCTGTTTTGACAGGCCGCGACTTTGAAACGACTGTTACTGCCGCGACTGATGGTGTTGTAACTGTTGATGCGACTGCTGGCCTGACCTACGAAAAACTGCTTGAAATTAAGCAGAATTTCATGGACCGCGACGTTGGAGTTGACCAGTCAGAAAGCCTGTTCCTCACCATCACGGGGGACGAGCATACCGATCTTATGAGCGAAGTTGAGCTAACGAGCGGAGATTACACACGCCAGTTTGCGATTGAAAAAGGCAACATCCAAGAAGCTCTTGGCTTGAAACTGATTCCATTTGCTGACAGCGTAACCAATCCGATTATTCCAACTGTTTCTTCGCAGCGTCAGTTAATCGCGGCCTCTAGCCGTGGTTTCTGTGTTGGGGTTTCGAAAGAAATGTCCGTTAAAATTATGGAACGGCCAGACTACATCGAAACGCATCAAGTTCAGGTCATCATGGAAATCGGCGCGGTTCGGACAGAAGGCGCGTTGGTCCAAAAAGTTACGGTGACAGCATAATGAGCAAGTTTGAAATGCACCGGAACCCCCGCAACCCCATTTAGCGCAACTGTTTCTTAAAAAGGATAATAAATTATGGCTGTAGAAAATAAATATGTAGGCACTCTAACCGCTGCCGGAAAACTTGATAACGCCGCCAAAACTATTGGCGACAGAGTTATCTGGATGACCAACACTGTTGAGATTGCCGCCGCTGATGATGATGGTTCCGTCTATCGGCTCTTCAAAAGCGTTCCGAGTAACCTTATCCCTGTTGAAATCACAATCACTACGGATGGGCAAACGGGAATGACAGACTGCGATCTTGGCTTGTATAAAGTCGGGGTTAGTGGGGCTGTTGTCGATAAAGACGTTCTTATGGACGGTCAAACATTGGCTTCCGCTCTGACTCGCGCAAGCGGTCATCAACTTGGTTTAGCTGCTGTGAACATCGCTGACATTGGTAAATCTTTGGCAACGTTGTCCGCTCAAAGCAACCCCGACACATCTTACGACATTGCTTTGACAGCTAACACTGTCGGTTCTGCCGCAGGTACTGTTTCGATCACCGCAGTATTCGTCCAAGCTTAAACTTAAAAATCGGGGGCCAGACATGGCAATAAATTCTGCTACAGACATTTGTAATCTGGCCCTTGATTTGCTTTCCGCTGGAACGGTCCAAAACGTAGTGGAGCCGTCCAGTGCTACAGAAGAATTATTAAATAGGTGGTATGATTTATGCCGCAAAAAATGTTTAAGAGAACACCCGTGGAATTTTGCCGCTAAACGTGCGGTTCTTTCTGCGTCTTCTCCCTCTCCGACATTTGGTTACGCGAAGGCTTTTCCGGTTCCTGCTGATTTTGTCCGAATTTTGTATCTGTCAACTGACCTGATAACAGATCAGGAAACCATCATGCCCTCTGACCAGTATCAGTTTGAAAATGGCTCGATTCTTTTAAGTACAAATTACGGAGACGCATCAAGCGTTAATCTGGTTTACATCTATGACATAACCGAGGTTTCCCGCATGGACCCTCTGTTTATTGAGCTGCTGGCCTATGACATAGCCACCAGCGTGGCATATAAGGTCACAGAGAACAATTCTAACATTCAAAGGCTTGGTGAGATACTCAAGCAAAAAGCATCTATTGCTAAGGCTATAGACGGGCAAGAACGGCCTCCGCAAATGGTGACACGTTCCAGAGTGTTGTCTTCCCGCCTCAGCAGTTCAACTGGTAACAGTCACAGGGTGACGTTTTGAAGGTAACAAAGGAATACCCTAACTTTTCTTCTGGTGAATTAAGCCCTAAGATGTTAGGGCGTTTTGATTTGTCTGCCTATTATTCAGGATGTCGCCGCATAGAAAACTTTATTCCGCAAGTTGTCGGATCGGCACAATACCGGACAGGATTCAAATACGTTGCAAAGACCGCTGGCAATAATCCAGCCTTCCTTTACACGTTTGAATACAGCGACAACCTGTCGTTCGTTCTTGAGTTTACGAATTTGAAACTTAGGTTTTATCAAAATGGTGGGCAGGTCCGCGAGACAGCTCAGGCAATAACAGGGATCACAAAAGCAAACCCCGCTGTTGTAACATACTCAGGGGCGGACAACTACTCAAACGGAGACTCTGTTTATATTGAGGGCGTTTCCGGTATGCCGGAGGTCAATGGTCGAGAATTTACGGTTGCCAACGTCAACGCCGGAGCAAACACTTTCGAACTGTCTGGAGTGAATAGCTCTGCTTACGGGACATACGTTTCCGGTGGTGAGGTTTCCGTCATAACAGAGATTACGACTCCTTTTGCAACGGATGATCTTTTCAAATTAAAGTTTGCGCAAAATGGCGTGAACCTTTACATCACTCACCCTTCCCACAATCCTAGAATATTAACGATTACCAGCGCGACAAGTTGGGCGATAACATCTCACGCGCCCGCTGGATTAACTCTTTCGTCTGGAAACTACCCTGTCGCGGTGACGTTCTTTGAGCAGCGTCTAATTTATGGTGGGACAAACAACTCTCCCCAAACGCTTTATATTTCAAAATCAGCAGATACGGGGGATTTCACTGTCGGAACCGCTGTTGATGACGGAATTGTTTACACTGTCAGCGGTGAAAATAATTCTATTCAATGGCTGCGCGGGACGGATAAGTTCCTAGCAATTGGAGTGATTGGAGATGTTCTTAAAGGAACGGGCGGGTTGGATGAGGTAATAACTCCGTCTTCCATATCCATCAAGCCTTCAAATTCATACGGAGTTGCTGGCATAAACCCAATTGGCAGGGGGACGCAGATATTCTATGTCCAAAACAACGGCCTTATTTTGAGATCGTTTGAGTACAACTTCGAGTCCGATGGTTATATCCCGATTGATAGAAACATCATCTCCGACCACATAACAAAATCAGGCATAAAACAAATTTCCTTTCAGGAAGGCCGACCAAATATTGTTTGGGCGGTAAGGAATGATGGCGTTTTGATCGGAATGACAATTGAGGATACTGAAACAGTATCTGGATGGCATAGGCACATTACGGACGGAGAGTTTATTTCTGCTGTTTCTGTGTCTCGTGATGGGAACTATAATCAATTATGGGCGTGCGTTAAGCGCGGGTCAGATTACTTTATTGAGTACATGGTTGACGAGACCGAGTTTCCGTTATTTTCAGACTATTTCACGGGAAATAAGGAAGCTGATTATGCTGTTTTTCGCAATCTCATGTTTGAGGCCCAAAAGCAATACATTCACCTTGATTCTGCGCTGTCTTATGATGGTTCGGGATATGCCAGTGTCACGTTGACTCCCGCCGCTTCAACTGGCACTGGCATTACTTTCACGGCTGGAGGAGCGGTTTTTACCGCTGGCATGGTAGGCCGAGAGTTGTGGAGAAAGTCAGTCACTGGGTTAGAGACAGGCAGGGCAAAAATAACTGCCTTTACAAGCTCAACTGTCGTGACTTGTGACATACTAGAGAACTTTGATAGCTCTGGCGCAATACCTGCTGAAGAATGGTATTTAACATCTGATACGCTTGTGGGCCTTGACCATCTGGAAGGAAAGACGGTTTCAGTTGTCGCGGATGGTGGGCAACATGGTCAAGCTGTCGTTGTTGATGGGAGCATCACTTTAGACCGCCAAGCCTCTGTTGTCCACGTTGGACTTCCATATACAGGATGGCTAGTTTCGATGGATATTGAAGGCGCGACGCAAGCCGGATCATCGCAGACAAAGCGGAAATCTGTTGTTGCTGTTGGTATTAGGTTTCTGAACTCTTTGTTTTGCAAGTTCGGGACAAGCTATTACAATCTTAATCAGATCCACATGAGAACTGGCTCTATGAACATGGATCGCCCGCCATTGCCATTCACGGGCGACAGGAAAGAGATTTACGGGAACAATTCAAACGATGAAATAGACGGAGGATGGGAGCGCGAAAAATATGTTATTATATCGCAAGCCGACCCTTTCCCGTGTAATATCCAACTAATTGTCCCATACATGGATGTTTCGAATGTTTGATGTCAGAAATTACACAAAAGAAGATTACGGGACCGTTTCCCTTTGGTGGAAACAATGGGGATGGGACGGAATCCCAGAGGTTTTTTTGCCTGAAAACGGCGTTGTCGTTTCAAGTGGCGGAAAGCCTATATGCGCGGCGTTTGTTTATAAAACAGACACCCCGATATGCTGGATTGAGAATTATATCAGCGACAAAGAAGCCGATAGAGAAACGAGATCAGAGGCTTTGGATTTGCTGATTTTGTCTTGTGTCGAGAAGGCTAAAAGCATGGGGGCGTTGGTTGCTATTTCTTCAATAAAGCACAATGTTTTAGCGCGGAGACTTGAAAAAAATGGTTTTGTCGTTTCTGATAAAAACATGACCGCTTATACAAGGAGTTTGTGAAATGGGAGCAATGCTTTCTACTATTTTGATGGGAGCCTCTGCCGCTATGAGTATGGTTCAAGGGGCGCAGCAGCAATCAGCATACAAACAGCAAGGAGAAAATGCTATTGCCACGGCGACAATGGCGGCGAAGGAACAAACCCGTGTCGCTTTCAAAGAAAGTCAAGTTGCTGCTGATAATGCTAAAAGCGCAGAGCGCAGGCAAAAGCTCGCTTATCTTGCCTCTGGCGTGACCTTGGAGGGTTCGCCTCTTCTTATCATGGAAGAAACACGCCGCAAGGGGGCTGAGAACGTGGACGAGATTCTGCGGGCGGGGGATGCCGCTTCAGGTGCTTTGATGCAAGAGGGTTACAATTCTAAAACGGCATTAAACGCTAAGGGGCGAGATGCTTTTATGAGTGGGATTGGTAGTGGTTTATCTAGCTTTGCGCAGTTGAAATGAAAATAAACAGATACACAGAAACAGTCATCAAACAACGGGCCACGCCAAACTTGGTTAATGAGGCCGAAGCCGCCTATGCCGGTTCTAGTTTCGGGGCCATTGCCGGAATAGCTGACGCAGGGGCAAAGTACGCCAAGAAGCTGGAAGATGCTGAAACTCGCACATGGTTAAATAAATCAATCATTGAAGCGCAGCGCGAAGCCTTTACCCGCGCCGATAAGGTTAAATCAAACCCCAATTCAAACCCGAAAGGATTTGCAGACAGTTTTAAGTCGGAATTTGCTAAATTCACTAACGATTATGCCAAAACTGCCCCAAATGAAGAAGCGCGCCAAGCCTATACGGAAGCTATGAATGAGGTGGATTTGCAAGTTTACAAGGATAACAAATCTTGGGAAAACCGTAGGCGTGTTGAAATAGGTTCCGAAAATATTAAATACGCGGCAAAAGATATAGAAAGCATTGCTTATAGAAATAAAGTACAGGGCAAATCAAACGCTGATCTGTACAAACAGGCAGACGCAACAACCTTAGCCGCTGTTGACATTTATTCAACAGATCAACTGGCCCAATTGAATAAAGAAATTTATCAAGGGATAGAAAAGGCAGAGCTTGAGGCAATGCTGGATACCAATCCAGAGGAGCTTGTTCGAGAAACAACGGTTGGGCGATACTCTGTCGGAGACATTGACGCTGATAAAGCTATTGAAGAAATTTTAAGGATTGAAGGCGGGTATGTTGAGGATGACGCGGGCAAAGGGCCTACGCTGTACGGAATAAATTCATCTGCAAATCCAGATGAGTTTAAGGAAATGAAAGCCCTTTATGACGCGGGTAAGGTATCAGAGGCAAAAAATAAAGCCAAAGAAACTTACAAGGCGAAGTATTGGGACGAAATAGACGCTGATAATCTGCCGCCCGAATTGCGGCTTGTGGCGTTTGATGCCGCCGTCAACCAAGGTCAGGGGGCGGCAAGGGAGATGTTAAAACAAGCTGACGGCGATGCTGGAAAGTTTGCAGCTATTCGGAAGGCTAAATATGTTCAGTTGGCCTCGGCAGACCCTTCAAAGGCACAATACCTTGACAATTGGCTATCTCGAACCGAAGAAACGGCACGCATGGCGAAAGGTTCAGATTTGCCGCCGTCTTTGTTGATGGAATACCGGAAAAAAGGGCAGGCGTATCTGGGCACGCAAATTAAGGAAGAAGCTGTAAAGATTGAAGCGGCTGCCAAGATGGGCCTTGTTATGGATGAGGGGGTTATCCGTGGGCTTGAAGACAAAGCTCGCGGGGCTGATATGCCGGAAGTTGCTGACAGCCTTGCGCGGTACGCTAACACGCAAATAGAGGCTAAGGATTTTGCGGCTCTTTCTATGCCGGACCAGCAAGCGCGGATAAAAGAATTAGCGGGCCAAATCGAGGGGGGGGATTTATCAAAGGTTGATGAATACGAGGCTGTTTCAGGAGTTTACAAAACAAAGTTTGAAATGGTCGAGAAAGGGGAAGCTTGGGAATATTACTCTGCCCACAATATTATCAAGGAACCTGAGCCGATAGACTTCAATAACCAAGAATCTGTGGCCGCTGGTGTGGCTAAACGCCGCAAAGATATGGACGTTATCTACAATCTTGAAGGAACCGCCATACCTGTTTTAACAGGGTCTGAAATTAAAAGCCTTAAAAAGCTATATGAAGAAGGGACCGCCGAGACCGTTTCTTCTACTCTCTCCGCGCTTTCTGCGTCTTTGGGGTATAATGAAAAAAGGTCTTTGGCGATGCAGTTCGATAAATCAAACGCTCCTATGCTAGCGGCGGCAATGGGGCAACCTGTCGATGTCTCTGAAGGGATATTAGCGGGGGACAAACTAGATGATATTGTGGCTCCGAAGATGGTTAAGGAAACAATCAATTCGAAACTTGAAGGCTATGTTTACGATGCTGAGGCATATACTGGAGCGTCAAAGGCTATTCATGCTTATTACAAACACCTTTCTATTCTTGACGGAGACATGACCCCAGATTTAGACGCTGATCGAATGGATCGGGCAATTGAGGAAGTTTTAGGGAAGCCGGAAGAAATATCTGTTAACGGTTCACCTTCGAAGATTCTGCTCTACCGTGACGAGAAAGGGGAATTTGTTGACCCTTCGCACATTGAAGATGTTTTAGAGGGCATGACTTCTAGCGTTTTAGAGAAAGCGAGCGGCGCGTATCCGGTCACATCTAGCGGCGATTGGATAGATGCTGAGGAAATCAAAAGGAAGGCAACATTCATCACAATTGGGGATGGAAAGTTTATCGCTGAATACGAAGGTCTTGGAATGATTATGAGCAGCAAGGGCGGACCGTTCGAGTTTGATATTCGCACCATTGAGAACTTAACAAAAAGCAAAAAGAAATAGAGAGCAATAATGTCTGGTCTTGATATGCTCGCAAACAATAAAAGGTCGCGCAGCTTCGCGCCTTACACCCCTACAGGGTTTGGAGAAATTGCGGGAACGCGTCTTATAGACCTTGCATATAAATCCCCCGATTCCATCGCCAACATACCCGCGAATTTTTTAGCCAAAAACGAGATTCAAAAGCGTGATGAGCTGATTAAAAAGCGTTTTGGTGTTGATGATCTTTACTCTTTGATTGATGTCTCTGACATTGAAAAGCAGTCTTCCTTCCTCTCTCCTGTAGAGTTAATTTCCGTTAATAAGGAAAAACGTCAACGTCTTGAAAATTACATTCAAGAGCAAAAAAAAGCCCGCCCTGATTTATGGGAGGGCATTAAGACTAAGGAAGAAATAGACCAGCCTATGATTGGCAGGGCGAGAGAAGCAAGCCGGATCGCTGATGAAAAAGCATCGAGGGCAGAGTCTGGTTTTGCCTCCGTTGGTGGAACGTTAGCCGGAGGATTCGGCGGGGCTATGACTGGAATTATCAACCTTGCTACGCTTCCTTTGGGCTTTGGTGCTGGCCGTGGGATATTGCAAACTATGGCAATGGAAGGCGTGTTAAACGCCTCGATTGAAGCTGTACAGGTTCCTATGCGTAAAGAGTGGATGGATACTTTAGGCTTCAAATATGGGCTTAAAGAAGCTGCTGCGGATGTTGCCTTTGCTGGCATTGGCGGTGCGGCTTTAACTGGCGTTATTCGCGGAGGTTCGAAAGCAGCGCGTGCGATTAAAGATCGAGGATCAAAGGGCTTGGAAATTCTGTCTCGTATGTCAGATGATGCCAGTATCCCTAAAGAAGGGCGTGATGCGCTTAAATATCAATCCCGCGTGGCACATATAGACGAAGAAATCCCTATATCTGGCGCGACAAAAGAAGATGTCGCGGTTCACAGGTCGAACGTGGCAGAGACCGAAAGAGCCATACAGGAAAACCGCGAGCCTGTTTATGCTGAGTTTGATGGGGTGGAGAAATCAGAACAGTTATACTACGTCCCACCAGAGCTTGAGGATCAATGGGCGCAGGCCGTTAGCATAAAAGAAGCATTCGAAAAAAAAGATTATGTAGAAAATATAAAAGAAAAGACTCTTATCGACTGGATTAAAAAGCGCGGAGGCGTAAACGATCCTACAGGAGAATTGCGCTCCTATCTAAAGGTTGGAGGACGCGGCAACGCTTATGTTGGATTAGTTACAAAAAAAATTGGGCAAAAATATGCTCCTGATAATGTCGTTCGGGAGGCGGCGCAAGCAGGATTTTTCCAAAAGGAAAACAATAATAAGCCGTCTGATTTAACGTCAGCAGATTTATTTGAGGAAATAGACCGTGAATTGAGAGGGCTTGGCAGGTCTAGGAGGGAAACTAATTCCTTACACGACTCATTAAGGGCGCAGGGTTTTGATGATAATATGACCGTCATAGAAATATATGAGGCGATTATAAAAGATAGAGAAGGAATTGATGTTAAATCAGAAGAAGTAGATGTATTCTCAGAATATTATCCTGACTACTTATTAGAAGCATTCCCCAATAATACAGGAGGATTTGAAGCTATGAGGGCTACGGTAGAAGCAGCGGAAGAAACCGCGCCCACGTTCGAGGCTGACTTTGCGCGCTTACTTAAAGATAATCCAGATATGAAACTCGATATGGACGGCGAGAGCGTTTCTCTTAAAGATGTTGCCGCCCGTATAAAAGAAGATGCCAACATTATAAAAGCAATGAAAGTGTGCGCCATAGGATGAGCTTTACAGATTGTATCTTGGGAAATCCTGACCTTACGCCAAGCCAGAAATCAAGGCTTTTAGGTGAGTATGACGATTTATTTCAAACTTACCGTCAAACTATGGGTGATGATGTCGCCGCCGCTGCCGCTGCTCAAAAATATGTCGCTGTGCAGGAAAGTATTATTGCTAAGAAAAACTCTAATATGGTCCGCGATGTTATAGCATGGCAAAACAGAGTTCAGCCAAAATTAAAGCAAGCGGCTGCGGCTTACAAAGCTGATAAAGAGAAAGCCAAAGCGTTCGGGTTCCTATGGGGCGGAAACGCAGAGGCAGGAGCTGTTCGCGGTATGTTGGAACAGGCCATGACGCGCCGGAATAGCATTGAGGCAAGGGCGACACGTTCTATTGGTGAATTGATTGAGAAGTACCGTTCAAAAGCTGCGGGGATAAAACAGGACATCGAGGGCTTCCGTTCGGTGGTTAAAAATATTTTGGATGGTAACAAATCCGATCCAGAAGCCCGCGCATTGAGTGAAGTCTTTGATTTGATGCGCCGTCAATATGAGGCTGAAGGCGGCATTATCGGAAAGATTGAAAACTATTTCCCACAAAGCCACAACCCGCAACTTGTCGGACGTGTCTCTGTTGATGAATGGAAAATGTCTATTAAGCCATTGCTTGACCGGAACAGAATGATTGATCCTGATACAGGATTACCATTCACAGACAAGAGGCTTGATTTAGCCTTAAACGATATTTATGAGGGAATCCGCACAAACGGACTAGACGAGGTTGCGCGCAGAGCTGAGCGGGGCCTAACAACGGTAGGAAAAGGCGGGTCAACTGCCGTTCGCCATGCGTCTAGTAGGTTCCTTCACTTCAAAGATGCTGATTCGTTTTTCAAATACAACGATCAATTTGGATACGGTGACGCTGGCCTTTTCGACTCTATGATGGGAAATATTAGTATTATGTCCCGTGATATTGCTTTGCTTCAGGAGTTTGGGCCAAAGCCTGAAACAATGATGAATAGATTGCTGATGAACGTCAGGGCCACGAACAACAACATTCAAACGCAAAGAACACTTCAGGGAATGTATGATGTCTTGTCCGGCAGGACTTCCGCCACAGGTGAGCTAGGGCCGATCTTCCGAGCGTTGTCAGATGTTAAGAATTTACTGCGCTCCTCTCTTTTGGGTTCGGCTCCTGTCTCTGCAATGTCCGATTCATTCTACGCCGCGTTTACGGCCAAAATGAACGGCCTCCCGCAAATTGAAGTATTAAAAAACTATTTCAAACTTCTTAACCCCGCTAATGATGCTGACCGAGCTATCGCAAGGCGGCAATCTTTTATTGCATCCGCTGCGAATGGTGCGTCTTTGAGGCAAGCAAAACACATTGAAGATGTCGCGGGAAATGGATGGTCAACATGGCTGGCTAACTTTACACACAGAGCAAGTGGGCTTGCGGCCATGACGGACGCTATCCAACAATCAACCGTTCTTTCCGCGCAAGGATTTTTCGCCGCGGCAAAAGACATGGATATGAAATGGGATGATGTTCCGGATGCCATGAAAGAAGCTTTTGCCAGATGGGAAATGGGCGAGGCTGATTTTGATAATATTATGAAGGCGCAAAAATGGGTTGAGCCAGACAGTCAGGCGGACTTTATCCGTTCGGAAGATGTCGCTCTTGTCGATGTAAACACTGCGTCAAAATATGATATGTGGCTAACTGATATGGCAATGTCCGCAAGCAACGAGCCGCGCCTATTAACGCAAGCTATTTCAACGGGTGCGGTATTGGGGGAGTCAAGACAGGGGTCGGGTTTGCGTATGACGGCTTCCAGCTTGATGATGTTCAAATCCTTTGGCGTAACCGTCATGATGAACCATACGCTTCCGGCTTTGCGTCATGCCGCAACATCAAAGGGGCTGGATAGGCTTTCGCGGATTGCGCCAATTCTTTTTTGGACAACACTTCTGGGAGGAATGAGTATTCAAATGCGGGATGTTATCAACGGGAAAACCCCAAGAAATATGAACGATAATAAATTCTGGATGGCGGCTGCTATGCAAGGCGGTGGTTTTGGGATATTCGGTGACTTCCTGTTTTCTGACCAATCCAGATTTGGGAACGATATGTTCAAAACTTTAGCGGGGCCAGTGGTTGGGTTTGGGGTAGATATTTTCAAGGTGTTCAAGGGTAACTTTGACCGCGCCTTGGATGAAGACCAAGAAAGTAAGTTTGCCGCCGATCTGTTCCAGTTTTCCGAGAGGTACATTCCGGCGGTTAAATTGTGGTACACGCGGTTGCTGTTAGAAAGGCTCTTATTAGATCAGGCAGAGCGGGCGATTGACCCAAATTTTGACAACAGAATGAGGCGCATCGAGGGCAAAGCGAAAAAAGAAAAAGGGCAAAGTTTCTGGTGGAGAGCCGGAAAGCTTGCGCCGGAGTAAACCTAGTGTTATTTTTAACAATGCCTTGGCGGGTGGCTTATTTTTTAAGGAATAGAGATGACAGCGACAGATTCACCAAGTAGATTCCGCTACGAAGGCAACGGGGTTACTGATACTTTTGCCTTTACGGGAAGGATTTTTTCAGACGAAGATTTGGTAGTTGAAATTATTCTTAGGTCCAATGATTCTTTGGTCGATACTCTGACGCTAGACACAGACTATTCTGTTACGATAAACGGCCTTTCAAGCGCATCGGTTGTTGTGACTGGCCCAAACATACCATCTTCTTTGCAAGACATACAAATCAGACGCGAAACGGATAAGACGCAAGATTTGTTGTTGCCGACAGGAACAGTTTTCCCCGCCAAACAGGTCGAATATGCTTTCGATAAATCTCTTGCGCTCATTCAAGAATTACAAACGCAAATTGATTTGAAGGTTGGCATTCCGATTACCGATAGTGGAACGCCGCCGGATGTTATTCAGTTACTCCAAGATGCGACAAGCGGGGCTTCTGCTGCACAAACTGCGGCAGAGTCAGCCCGCGATGCTGCTATCGTGGCAAAGGTAGCGGCTGAACTAGCCGAAACAAACGCTGAGACAGCAGAAACGAATGCTGAAGCGGCTGCGGCCAGTGCCAGTGTTGGGAACTTATACGCGCTTACAACGGCTAGTATTGCCACGGGTGACTTTTTAGCCTTTGCCGATATTTCGGATTCAAACTTAGGCCGCAAAGCAACTTTGCTGAGTGCTGTAACTGCGACTCTATTAGACCAAGATGACATGGCCTCAAACAGCGCGACACAAGCACCAACTCAGCAGAGCGTAAAGGCTTATGTTGATGCCGAGGTTGCTTCCTCAGGTGGTTTAGTTCCGATTAAAACCGTGACTGTTTCAAGCCCTGTTTCGTCTGTTGCTTTTGTCAATGGCTCCGGTGGC
>ERZ724522.837-NODE-837-length-18382-cov-4.843892_pt1 | contig 18382 bp, 24 predicted proteins | sample MGYA00376055_ERZ724522 | MGnify/ENA primary metagenome ERZ724522 (study PRJEB28724, sample SAMN07190884) | wastewater metagenome | isolation source: effluent of sewage treatment plant in Hong Hong | place: Hong Kong | collected 2016-03-17 ... | reverse complement strand
CCTCGGCAGGGACTAATTTTTTTAAAGTGTTTTTATTTTTCATGAATAAGATATTATCCCATCGATGGGTTTTTGTCAAGAGAAAAAAATAATTAATTTTCTCCTGATTCCCCCTCTGCTTTTTTGACAATCATTTCACAATGTTTTTTAGCAGTCTGAAAATCTGGGTCTAAGTCATCCCCTAAATTTTCTAATGCCCATTTAAGAGCGTCTAGCAATTCTGGTGCGGCGGCGATTAGACGGGCGTTGGCCTTTGTCTCATCTCCGTCATGTATTGCGTCAATATGCCCAACTTGTGCCAAGGCTAAAGTCACAAAACATCTCCTTGTGATCGAATCCAATCGCCGATGGATTCAAAATCCTGCTTTCTGATTTCGGCTGTGGTGTTGATGTTGTAAGTGCTTTTGAGGTGCGCCAGAAATTGATCCTTGCTTACACCAAAGTTGTCACAAAGATTCACCAGTTCCATGCGCTCTTCGCGATTGATAACTTCAGGAGCCGGTTCTGCTTTTTTCTGATCCATGCGCTTCGGCATCAATTCATCAGCCAGATTGCTTGCTGTGGGAGTTGCCTCAACCACTTGTCCTTCGGCGAGCCCACCGGTTTGGTAATTTACTTGTAAGTCAGGATTGATTTCTTCGGCGGTGTAAAAACCAGCGATGGCGTCTGGTGCCGTGATACGCAGGCCTGATGAAATGCAGCGCCAGCGAATCATCGTCTTGCGCTGTTTCTTCCAGTTGTCTTTTTCTAAAAGCTTCAGTGCCTCGGCATCCTGCATCGTGAATTCATGCTGGTAAGCTTTCTGACCCGGGCGAATAAACTCTACCAGGCAGCGTGTGTCAGTGCTTTCAATTACGTTGGCTTTGAATCCCGGGATTCTTGTGTAAGCCAAAGTGAGCATCAGCTGTGCCGAAAGAGTGGGCTTTCCATGAATGACGTTGACCTCACGCAGGGAAAGCATGGGTGGCAGGTCGAGTTCCTGTCCGGTGAGAATAATTGCGGCGGCTTGTTCCTTGGTACGAATGGCTGCGGGCAAAAATCCCGATTTCAAAAGTCCTTCGGAAAAAGTGAGTAGATCGCTCATGCGCGATGGTGTGAATTTTTTCACTTTGATCTCCTTTTTAAAGTTTTAACGCGGTTTTTCTTCCGCGCCTTTAAAGTTTTGATTGTGTTTTGATTAAATTATCAAGATATTGAGTACCCAACAATGTAATCATCCCACAGAATGCTACTAATATCCTCAGCGTTATCATCTGAGTGTGTTTTGTTTTCATAAGTTCCTTTCGTTTAAAATTTCTTTTAAAATCATTACCTTGTCACCGTCTGCAAGATGGTTTGGCGGTGTCATATTTGCACCATGCCAAGCGTAAGCTTGACCGTGTTTGTCAATACGTTTGCGCCAAGATTCGATCTCTTTTTGAATTTGCTTTGTAGTTTTTGATTCCCAACATTTTTTAAAAATTTCTTCGGCTTGGTTAATCATTTTGTTCGGCTCCTTTGATCATTTTAAATTGTTGTTAAGCAATGCTTGACGACAAGCTTTCGTTAAAACATTTTCTGAGATATCTGATTTTTTTAAATTTAAAGCGGCTAAAGCTGGCTCTACGTCGTGAGTAATAACGTATTCATGATTATTAAGCTCGTAAGCGATAGCATTGATAAGTTCTTTTTCGTTTTTTCTAAAATTTTTCAGCTCTTCTTTGTGAGATTTAAGTAGAGCGTCAAAGTCATTTATTTTATCTCTTAAAATGAATCCGCCAGCCCCGATAGAAACTAAATCTTTTTTAGTACAGTTTAATTTACAAAGGCCTTCTTCTAGTTGTTTGCTTGAAAATGCCCAAAACAAACCTTGAAAATTATTTAATGCTTCTGACTGACTTTGTTTTAATTGTTGATATGTTTGCATTTTGTTATCCTTTTTTTAGTTGTTTATTTTTTGTTTGAAAATTGCAAAACGTGTGCGCGCTGAAATGAGCCGCTGTAATTTTCGATTTCAATCCATTTTTTTGTGCTATCGATTGATTTAATAGTCTGCCAGCCATTTAAGCATTCTAATTTAACTTTTGTGCCGATTTTGAATTTTGCGTTGAATTTTTTCATTTTGATCTCCTTTTTTAGTAGTCGCTGTATTGCGACTACTCACACAAGATAATCCAATCGATAGGTTATTGTCAACAAGAAAAATTAATTATTTTATTTATTTTTTATCAATATTTATCAAGCAATTTGACATTTGCCAAAAATTTGTTATCTTATTAATCATGCTCGGAGAAATGACAATTATTGACGATAGAGAAAATGAAAATTCTGAAATCGGCTATGAAAAAAGACTAAAAAAGATTAGTAAGTATGCGGTAAATAAGAATGTTGAGCGTGATATTGTTGATAGATTAATCGAAATGATAGATAATCGCGAGCTAAAACCCATCGAAACTATTGCTGCTATTCGTGCTTTCAAAGACATCATGCTACTAGCTAGAAACGATAAAATCGATATGAAATTTGCGCCAGAATCTATCCCGTCAACAGTTAATTTCGTCGTCACGTCTAAAGTAGATGATTAAAGATATCTCTCACAAAAAAGCGCTCATAATAATTGATAGATTGCAAAAAATTATTGATAAGCTTAAGCAACAACATGAGCTAGACCAAGGCGTGATTAATAACTATAAGCATCATGTGCGGTGGCTAGTAAAAAGGCTTAAAAAGATAAGAAAGATAAGTGAGTAGGCGGCTAACCTTCAGCCGCTACTTTTTTTTGTAAAATTATTCTATTGTGATCGTGTGCGTTTCGTAATTGACTGACATTACTCTTTTAACTTTGTAACCGGATGGAGTGTTTGCTTCTTCAACTTTAAATCCTAAAACTTCTTGATCGTTTTTTAACTGTTTAGTGTAATTAGTAATGCTCGCTTCTTCTAACTTTCTAACTTGTTTTTGCAATTCACTCATATGACTATTGCTTTCTTTATTCATATTTATTTTGACTATGGCTTGATTTGAGATTTTAAAGTGACTCGGAAGTTGTTACTCGTAAATGCTTTTAAACTAGACTATCATAGCTTCATGATAGCCTAACTTATTATTTGTACTATTAGGGTATCATACCTTTTTCACATTTGCAACATAAATTTGACATGTCAATAAAGTTTTAGTAGTTTATGACATAATGCGACAAGTTGACATTAAGGTAACGCCACTGCAGGCACACGCTTTGCAGCAAGAGGAGAAGTTTTTAGGGTTGTTCGGTGGCGTAGGAAATGGCAAAACTCGCTTTCTTTGCAATGCTATTCAGCAAGATGCTTTGACTGTGCCGAATGCTCTTTGTTGCATCGTTCGTAATACTGCGCCGCAATTAGTTTCTTCCACTGTAGATGTTTACCTCAAAGTCCTTAAACAATGGGACCCGTCAGGCAAATTTTGGAAGTTCCGAGAGAGCCCCAAGTTAGATGTTACATATTATAACGGATCAACTGTGTTGTTTCGTCACGCTCAAAACCCTGACGATTTTCTCGGCCCTAACTTTACTTCAGTCGGATTTGACCAAGCAGAACAGATTGACGAAGATATTTTTAATTACTCGACTGGCCGTATTCGCCGTGAGGGGGGGCGTAATAGGATTATTGTGACAGGCAACCCAGCTGGCGTCGACTGGGTTTATAAATTTTTTAACATTGGCTACCTTAAAGAGGAGGACATACAGCAAGCTATTGAAGAAATAGGCTGGCATGATTATGTGTCAGGAGAGACAAAAGATCGACGTATGATTACTGCGCCGACTTTTGCAAATATAGATAATTTACCGCCAGACTACATTCCATCGATGATAAGGGCTAACGGGCCAGAATGGGTCAAGCGCTTTATACGCGGCTCTTGGTTTCTCACTGATTCCGGCGTCTGGGATGTATCAAAAGTTACTCAATACGCTGATTTACCAAAAATACTTGGTGTGTATATCGGTGTAGACCCTGCTTTCAGCGAGGCCGACGCGGCTTGTGATTCAGCTATCGTTGCTATCGGTGTAGGGGATGATGGCTATCTTTATGTCCTTGATGTGCTTCACGGCAAGTGGAGGACAGCAAAATTGCTCGAAGAGATGTACAACATCTGCAAAAGATATAAGCCCAAGGTTATTGGGATTGAAAGTGTTGGTGCTCAAGTTACATTAATAGAAGCCATGACATCATTAATTGACGAATTTTGGCCAAAAGACGTTGAGAAGGTCTTTATTGAGAGTATTAAAGTCGGTGGCAAAGATAAGTGGGCACGGGCAAAAGCAGTTAGTTATCTCGTTGATCATGGTAAGCTACGTTGTAACTATAAACCATTAACGGATCAAATGTCGTCATTCGCGGCCGAGAAAACGGACGGAAAAGACTTAGTTGACGCCCTTGTGCATGCCATGAAAATGTGCCAAAAATATGGCCCTGTCATAGAATTGAAGAAAAATGTTGACAATGTTGTGTTTGACCCGTATTATGCCATAAATAAGAGTATTATAGACGGCGATCAAAGATTTTTCGACGAGGGAAAAAAGAGTAATGTCACGAAGCTCACCCCAATTTACACACACAAATTTTAATAAGGAGTTATTATGGCAGTTACACTAGGAGCGGTTACACGTCCAGTCACAGGCACAGCTTATGCCCCAATTTCTGCAATGGGAACATATGCAACCGGAGGCATTTCGATTAATGCTTCTAGTTTTGCTTTGGCAATGTTTCAATATTTAAATGTTCAAACTTCTGGCGGATATATTTGTCAGCCGATTGTATCGACAGGCGGTCAAACAGCTTTGCTTAAGATGTATGCAGTGGCCGCGAGCGCAACATCTTCTCAAACAACTAGCACAAAGGTTATCAGGCTTTATGCTGGCACAATCACTGGTACCGTCAAAACTCCGTACGCTTCGATTACTTTATCGCAAGCGGTTTCTGGGGCAACTGCGACAGTGCAGGGTTATTCAGCAACATCGCCAGCTTACTTCCAGATTACACCAACAGGGACTTTTAACGCGTCAAACGTAGTGACTGGGACAAATGCAGACGCTAGCACGTTTACATTTACTCCGACGATGACGGCGGTTGACGCATGGACTTTAGGGACAGCCGCAACAGCAATTTATTTTGCGTTTACAAACACTGGTCAGGCATTAACTCAAGTTACATCGACAACGCTTTTAGCGGCCAATCAAATTCGTCAACCAAGTTCCACCGTTGTTGAAACTTTGACATCTGGCGGATGGACATCAATTACAGCAGGGTATTTTCCATCAGCTGGGGCAGTTTTGACAGAGTTGCCGAACGGTTTTGATCTAAGTTCTGTAACAGCCAGTGTTCAGGCGTTTGGATATTAATTAACAATAAACAAAGGAGATAGTATGTCAGCAGTAAACACAGAGACTTCCGCAGTACCGGGATTACCTGGGGAATACACAGTACGTGGTAAGCTAGTTTTGTCAGGTGGTGATACCGTTGGCAAAATTGCGCCAGGATACAATATCAATGGTTCTGATGTTTTGGTTCCTGGATCAGATTTAATCAATGCGATTGCTTCTGGCTCGGCGGTTATCTCTACGCAGACAGGCGCCACGGCTGAGAAAGTCGAATATTTAATGGACACCACGGTATATCCTAACCGCCCTTACATCCAAGTTACAGGCACAGCAAATAGTACCTACAACTATCAATATAGCGGCGAGAATTTAGGGACTGAGTTTATTCCTGCGGATATGCCGATTTATAGCTAATGTGGTTTAGAAGAAAAAAGTGTGATTCTTGTGTCCGGCTTGCAAAGGCACTGGAGCTTGAGCAAAAAAGAGTCAGTGATTTAACTGACAAACTCATTGCGGTATCAAGCCCAGTTGCTTTTCAGGCGATACAAAAAAATTCTGGCCAAGGGGGAGGAGAAGTACAAGGACCCTTGACTAAGACAGTTTATGACGCCGTAACGGGGGAACCTGTAGTTGTCCCGTTTGATGATTATTTAGCCGCAAAGAAGGCGGCCATCAATGGCGATCAATCTTTATTCAACCAACCCAGATGAAATAAATAAGACGAAGACGGATATTTTCGCCCAAGATTCCGACTTTTTTCAACGCCTTTACCAATCAATCCGCCGATGTATTGATCTTTATAACGGGCAACCAGTTTCACAGCTATTTTCTGGCTCTACATTTCTAATTAATGGCCGCATGGTTACGTCATACCCTGTGATGGATGCGCCAAATGCTCCGTATTACAATGAGATTAGACCCCTAATTCGTACTCTTTTATCATTTGCGACAAAGAATGAGCCCGCAATGTCGTGCTGGTCGCTTAATCCTGCATCTTCAAAGTTAACCGACGTTGCGAAGGTGGCAGAGGATGTAAATAAGGCTAAGTACGAGATAGACAGCGAGCAACTTTATTTGTTTGAGGCGGGAGAAATAGATTTAGTTTGTGGTACGGCGTTTCGTAAGGATTATTGGGACTTCTCTCTAGGTGGTTTCATACCAGATGAGCAGGGAAGACTTGTTCGCTCTGGCGATAATGCGATTGAAATTTATACTCCGCTTCAAGTTGGGTATGATTTCTCGTGTAAAAATTTTGACAAGTCAAAATACGTTTATGAGCGTTTCGTAAAATCCGTTGAGTTTGGTCAAATTAATTACGGCATGCAACGTGTTGACAGAAGTTTTGGCGGCAATATTGAGGCGGCTAAGGCGGCTGGGTATTACCCTGATGTTACAGATGGTATCGTTACAAACAAAAATAGAACTATTCCAGATTATTTAATGTATTGCGAACAGCTTAGAAGGGGCGTTCCTTACACGACTTCTTCGCTCGATATTACAGACGGAAATTGCGAGTACACAATTTTTTACGTGCGGCCATCGGCAGAATTTCCACAGGGGCGCAAGATTGTTTGGATGGATGAAAAGTTGGTGTATGCGACCCCTGAAAACGGAGAAAACCCCGAGTATTTAGGCGGTACACCATGCGAATTTCATCCGTTTACGATGTGCATTAACGAGGAATATATCGGCCGTTCGCTTGGGAAGAGCGCGGTTGAGTTGTTAATGCCTATTCAGATTGATTCGATTGAGCTTCGGGCCTTGATTAAGGAAAATGAACAGACCATTGCGAAACCTCAACTTCTCGTTGCTGAAAATCAGTTGGCCAGTGAGATTATTAATTCAAAAGGGGTTAATGCTGTCACGTATAAAGTAATTCCCGGCGCAAATGTCCCAACTGTATTCATGGGCAATTCTTTGCCTGCTCCTGTTTACGCTCGCCTCCAAAATATTCCAAACGAAATGATGAGAATTTTAGGGACCAATGGAATTTTAGGTGGTGACGCTCCTTCGGGAGTAACCGCGGCATCTGCTCTCGATATGTTACGCGAGAACGCTGGCGTTCAAGTGGCCCCGATGGCGAAGAGATTGGCGTTTTTTCTTAAGAGAGCGCTCACTAAAAAATTACGAGTTATCCATAAGTATCATAATGCAAACGATCCTTTTCTAACTAAGAAAATCGCTGAGATGGCACGCAAGCGGTATAAAACACAGGTTACAACATTTATCGGGGAGAAGGATTTGAGCGATGAAATTAATGTTGAGATTGAGTCATCGTCAATGATTCCGAAATCAGAACAGCAGAAGACAAAATCTTACTTAGATTTATTGGACAAGGGATTTTTTGCTCAGCAATTACAGGCCGACCCAATGGACGCTATTTTATTCCAGAACGAATTACAGAAAAAACTTGGCCTTGATCCAATTGAGACCGACACAGTGGCATCATTTAAGAAAGCGGATTGGATTGTAGATCAGTTGATGAACGGAATTTATATCGAGCCAGACACGATGGTGGATGATTCTAACGTGATTGTGCATGTACTTAAAAAGACCATGCTTGACCCGAATTATTTAGAGAATGTTGAGCCAAAAATCAAATCTTTATTTGCTCAATGCTATACGGCGCATTCGGATATTTTAGCTCAACAAGCGCAGGGGCAGAAAGAGCAGATGATGCAAGATCAGCAAGCCATGATGCAACAAAAAGTACAGGCAGATGTTGCGACTTCGGCAGGGAAAGATCAGGCGAAGGTCGCAAGTCAGATGATGAAAGAGGCCGCACAGCCAAAAGTTTTACATTAACGAGTCGCTTCGTTACCGGCGTTAAAGGGGAAATATGCAAACAGCAACACCAGCAGTACAAACTATAGAAAGCGCACCTGTCGTAAGTGAGGCTTCGCAACCTCAGGCGAGTTCTATGGGGCTTCCCGAAGATGATTTGAAAGCCCTCAGCACTTTGGAGAAACCGAAAGAGGTTACTCCCGCTTCTGATGAAGTTAAAGAAGAAGTGGTTGAACCTGTTAAGGAAGAACCAAAAGTTGAAGCGAAAGCACAGACTAAGGCTGAGGAGAAGAAAATCATTGATGAGCGAGAATATAATAAGGCTCGTGAGGAAACTCGGAAGCTTGAGAACCGATTGAAGGAAGCTGAGACGAAATTAGAGGCTGAAAAACAATACATCGAGTTTGCTAAGAAACTGGAAGAGATTCCAGATTTGAAAAACATTCTCGAGGAGCGTTTGAAAGCCGCTGCTAATCCTCAACCTCAGATAGATCCTGAAATCGCGAAGCAGTTGGAGGCAATAGATTCTTGGGATATCGCTGATGAATACAAAGGCATGTTCAAAGGGTCTCTTCAGCTCGCAGACAGGGTACAAAAAATTGAACCCGTAATTAGTAAGCTGGCTCAACAAGTAGAGCAATTAACTGCTGAGCGCGATGCTCTTCGTCAAAAAGAGGCGGAACAGCGCGAACAGGGGTTAAGCCAAACTTATGAGAGTTTAGATAAGACCTTTCAGGAGGCTTTAAAGAAAGACGGGCTTATTAAAGATGGGATGACAGAAGAAGTCTTAGATGCTGATGAAACATTGTCAGCGCTTTCAACTCTTATGACATCACGTCTGACTAAGGCAGGATTCTCGGAAGAAAATCCACCTCCTTCGGAAGTCTTGAAAGACACTTATGAACTTTGCAAAAAGTTGCTCAAAATTGAGCCAGTCAAAGAAGTACAACACAAAATCGATCTTAAAAAGCTTCCTGTTCATAGAGATGAAGCGCCTCAAGCTGGCCTTAAAACGTCTTCTCGGGTTTCGCCGGAAGTACAAGAAGACTTAAAGTATTTGAGGTTTTAAAGCTCTTAGGACTTAAAGCTTTTTAGTAAACAATATGGCTGGAAATGGATTTGAAACTATCCAAGAAGTTGGAAATGTTTACCAGTCGAAATCACGGGCTTTTGAAAAGATTCAGAATCTTGAAACTCCCGTAACTTCGATGTTTGGTGAAGCGGACGGCTTAGACCTTGGAGCTAAAGGAACAACTCTTTTGAGAACCTATAGCATTGATGCCACTGGCGGACCGACTCCTTTCTTTAACACATGGAAAACACCGGGTGCTAACTCGTACATGGTTGTGACCTTACTTCCTAAGAAAATGACGATTCCTGTCATGATCTACAAGGATTTAAAAGCATTCACAAACAGCCCGAATACTGCTTATGGTGATGCCCCAGCGGAAATTCTGCAAGCGGCCCGTGATTATGGCGCTCGTATGCGTGAGTTACAAGCTGTAGGTATTGGTACTGGTCAAATTGCTGAAGCTGTTGGGGCAGGTACGGCCACAACCGCATTAGTTGTTGACGATGTGACTCAGTTTATTATCGGTGAACCTTTAGAAGCTTTCCGCGTTTCAGGCTCTAACTGGGTTAAAGTTACGACATTCGCATTGAATGTTGATAACGCTCCGAAAGTAACTGATATCAACTACGAAACCAATACGGTTACGCTTGATAGAAATGCCACTTGGTTATCTGGGGATATTCTTTGTAAAGCCACCACTATGGATCAGGCCGTATACGGTAATTCCATGCAAACTTCTGCGTGTTATGCTGGGCTACGTGGCATTGTATCTGAGCAAGGTGAGTTTGACGATACTTTCCAGAACGTCAATTTAACTAACTATCCATTGTATGATGCTACGGTTGTGGATGCGTCTGGCGCTCCAATCGCTCAAGATTTGTTAAATCAAACCTTGAACCGTGCAAAGTTCTACTCTGGAATGGGTAAAGAAATTGACACCCTTTTATCTGACCGTCAGCAATTACGTGTTTTCAAAAACACTGAATTGCAAAAAGTTAGATATGAAGCTGGCAACATCGAGGCTGGTGCTGTCAAAGTCATGTATGACAAATTTGAATGGGTAGCTACCAACGATATTTATGGCGGCGAAGTCATGCTTTTGATGAAAGACGATATTAAATGGTCTTACAAACAAAAGCTTAAACTTTCTCCTCCTACAGAAGGTGCTAGCCCGTTTACTCAAATTAGCAACACGGATGCTTTCTCGGCTTATTACACTGAGATTGCAAACCTTTGCTATTTTGGGACAAAACGTAAAGGTTTGTGCCGTATTACAAACCTTTACCAACCAACTAAGTAATTAAAGAGGGAGGGGACTAAACTCCCCTCCCCTTATTTTATGTTAGAGAACGTCAAAGAAAAAGTTTTCAAGATGCCGGATGGTGAGGAATTATGGTCTCGATGTTTATTTGGAAAATGGCACCCAGCGCAAGAAGAATTACACAGGTTTGACCCTGATTTATTTTTATTTTTTGAGACGAAGAAAGAAGTTTGGGCGATTTATATCTGGAATAATTTTGATGCGGCCCCTTTTAGGTTGATGGCATTAGAAGGAAGAACAGGGATTAAAAGAGAGTATGGCCCGTGGGTAATTCAGAATTTAGTTTATTACAGAGAGCGAAGGGAAAAACGCGACGCTCTAGGCCAAGAAAAGTATTTCGATGATATGTATAAGAAGTCGGATGAACTGTACGCAAAAGAGAAATTAGAAGCGATGGAAGAAAATGCTTACGATATTAAGCAAACAGGTTTGTATGACATGATAGGCAGATATCAAAAAGGTGAGAATGTTTTAGGGATAAAAAATATTAATCAAAAAGTTTCTAAATCTCATGGCAAGTCATTCGATAAGATTTTCGTGAATGATAAGCGCCATAAGATAGTAGGACGAAAAAATTTAATTAAGAAATTAAGCAGTGTTTCACGAGCCGCCCAAGCCAATTAATGAAAGGAAGTTATGTTACAGATCCCATATTTAAACCCGTTACCAGTAGAGGTGAAGATTCTCGCTTGTGGTTATCCCATTCGATTTAAGCCACAGGGTGTGACTTTGGTTGATTACGATTTTATTCGCTACATTAAAAAGCGTGCGGACAAAAAAGGAATCATCGAGCTTTCCTTGGATAGATTGCGCGATAAATCTATGGTTGAGCCTTTAGTTCAACAGAGCCTTAAGAATTATTTATTAACACAAATTAATCCTGCCATTCGTGGTTGGGAAGGTCGTTTCGCAGAGCAAAAAGCAGGAAATAGAGAGCCTGAGATTACGCCGATGTACCTCACGCTTAAGAAGATCAGAGATTATGTTTTAGAGATTGTGCAACTTAATGAAAGTGAGAAGCAAGATTTTGATATTAAACCCGCTGATTACAAAGGCGAGATGTTCAAGCTTCTTGAGGAAGTAACAATCGGAGCTAGTTCGGAAGAAGATTTAAATAAAATTTATTCTTCGATGACTAAATCCGTCCCCGTGCAACCAAAAGAAGAAAAGAAAGTTGTTGGGATTGACTTTGAAAATATAGCTAAAAAAGTTGAAGTAAAAACTACAGAGAACACTAAAAAATGAGTGATTTAGGAACAATCGTTGCAAATTGCCGCATTCGTCTCAATGAAGTTACCGAAAAGTATTTTAAAGATACGGAGTTAAAACTCGCTATTGGGTCTTCGTATACAAAATACACTTTGGATTTGATTGAGCACGATTGCGGCTATTTCAAGACGACGGTTTACCTTGGGTTTGAAGCTTACAACGAGTTTATTGATTTATCTGGATTAGATTTACCGTTTTATAAGACGGAAATTTTAGCTCGTATTTTCCCCACGGGAGAGCAGAAGCCAATTATAAAGCAGATGAAGAGATATGTTTCTAACTGGACATCATACGTCGCTGGTGGGTTTTTCATGTTCGATGGTTACTTTGAAAAAGGAAATGGCATTCAACTTCTGCCAGTTCCTAATTTTAGCGAATTGCCTTGGGATGAAGTTGCGGGGACATACGCGACATCAGGATTGCGACTTGATTATTATTATTTGCCAGAATTTCCGACGGCAGTAAGTGATGATTCTTTTGAATTTGATCCTGAGTTCCCTGCTATTTTAGAAAATTTAATTACGATTGATGCCTGTATTAACGTGGCTCTTATGAATAAGAGTTTAACAGGTGGTGAGATGGGCATGCAGGTTTGGTTAGATGAGAGAAGTCTTTGGGAAGAAAGATTAGCGATGTATTTCAAAAAGAACCCGGGGCCTTCACCGATTCAGCCCTATGGAATAAATTATAACAACCCTTATTAGGAGAATTTATGGCAACACCAGGAAATGATTTAGGCACACTACAATTAAACACGATTATCGAATCAACTGCGACGGCTGGGCAATATGGCGTCGTAGTTTTAGACTCTACCGGAGCTGATATTTCAAGCGGTGGAGGTGGCGGTGGAGCTGTTACAATAGCTAATGGTGCTGACGTGGTAGAAGGCAATACTGCGGATGTTAAAGTTGTTGGCGATAATGCGGGAACGGTTTCTGCTAAATTGCGCGGATTAAATACAACCCTATCTTCAGTAGATGGTAAAATCACAACGTGCAATACTGGTGCTGTGACGATTTCCGCGGCTCTTCCTGCGGGAGCCAATGCAATCGGAACTGTAACAGCAGTACAAAGCACTGCCTCGAATTTAAATGGTCAAATGGTTGGTAACGTAGCGAGCGCGGCCTCTGATTCTGGAAACCCTGTTAAAGTTGGTGGAGTTTATAACTCTTCAGCACCTACATTTACAAATGGTCAGCGTGCTGATTTACAGGTTAATTCTAATGGTTCGTTAAATACTACGTTAAGCACTTTACTTTCTGGTGAGGATCAAACAAATTCATTGTTTGCTTGTGCTACTAAACCGATTTCAGGTTCTACTTATACGGCAACAATCAATACTGATTTTGGGACTGTAGTGACTTTGAAAGTTAAGAATGCGGCCGGAAATTTATTTTCTTTGAATGGGCATAATAATAACGCGGCTACTCGATACCTTCAAATTCATAACACGACAACTGCATTGACAGGTGGTGAAGTTCCTTTCATTCCTAGCTTTGTTGTCCCGACTGGGTCTCAAATTATTTTAGGCCCAACAGATTTAGCAGGTATGCCAGGCGGTCTTTATTGTTCGACTGGTATTACATGGGGATGGAGCACGACAAAAAATACATACACAGCCGCGACAGCCGGAGACCACATGACCGGATGTTCATACGTATAAAATATGGCAAGACCAGTTATAACACAACCGAGACTCCAAACTAGGGAGATGAATTATAGTATTTTGCAACCGAACGGTTCAGGAGATTATATTGACATTCCCTTGGAACAGTTTGACCCTAATTCAGGAAATTGCAGTTTAACGATGTGGGCCAAATTAGATGTAGTCCCTAAAGATGGCACTCCCGTAAATGACGCTAATTTTTATTCTCAGCAGAATGGCACAGGAACGGGAAGAACTTGGCTGTATGTAGATCGCTTGAATAATAAATTAAGTACATTTTTAAACGGAGCTACAAATAATACCTCGTTCATTGTTCAGCAAGGGCAATGGAATTATTATGCCCTTACTTATAGAACCTCTGGTACAACAGTAAATGTCTACGCAAATGGAGCGGTGGTAGGTGTATTTACAATTACTCCCACTTCTGCGACTGGCTCTCATCGTATAGGACAGAATAAAACTAACACAGCAAAGTTTTATGGAAATATTGCACAAACAAGATTTTACACAAGAGAACTTTCTTCAACAGATGTTCAAAATGATTATTATTACGGAATAGTTGATAGGGCTTCATTAGATTATGAGTTTTTATATTCCAATGGATCAGGGACTACAATTACTGATTCTTCTGGTAACAATAAAAATGGTACTTTAAACGGGGGCTCTTGGTCAACCGAAGTCCCATTAAAAATTAGAGGGAATGCTTCTGCTAGAAGTAATGCCTCTGCACGTTCACCAGCTTAAGGAGAAAATATGGCTTTATTAATTCAACCATTTGGAACTGCGGCATTGAAAAATGTGACGCTAGCATTAAAAAGTTCGGATCAATCTGTTAATAGTTCAACAACATTAGTGGATTGTACCTCTTTATCATTCCCAATTTTAGCAAATGAAACTTGGTATTTTAATATAACAACGGCGGTTTTATGTGATGCAACTGGGCAGGTAAAATTTGGTTTTACAGTTCCTTCAGGTGCTAGTGGTGGTTGGTTTTTAAATGCTCAAGGAGCAGGGACAGGCTTCCTAAATGGTAATACAATCACATCCTCGATAAGTACTTCAACAACATTAACAGCGACCTCAGTTTTAATTTCTGGCACAGTTGTCAATGGTTCAACGGCTGGTACGGTGCAATTACAATTTGCTCAGGCAGTTTCAAGCGGAACCGACACAACAGTAAAAGGAAATTCATTTTTGCAGGCTTGGAAAATATCTTAAGGGGATAAAATGGATAAAATAGAACTTAAAAAATCAGAGTCAGAAAAACTTGAATCAGTTTTAAAATTGATTGAAGGGAAAAGATTAGAGTTAGAAATATTTTCTATGGGGTTAAATTTAACTTTAAAATCTATCTTAGAAAATAATGGTATTAAAGAGGTTGATGGGTGGGGATGGGATAGAGCTTCTTCTTTTTTATTTAAAAAACAATCTGAAGTAAAAGTGGAAAATCAAGATGGGAAGACAGCCACAGACGTATGACTTCAACGATTTGTCAGGAGGGGTTGATTATAAATCGACACCTCAAAAAGTCGCTGATACTGACTCTAGTTACTCATCTAATTGTGATTATACAACGGATGGTTGTGCCGCTACACGCCTAGGGTCTTCTTTCCTTTCTGTGGTTGGAAATATTCCGACTCCTATTGCTGGGAATCCAGAAGGATTAAAAACTTTTATTTATCAAAATGCTGACGCCTCAATTACTACTCAGCTTACTGCTGCTGGCACTGCTATTTATGAATCTTTTACCACCCCGACGGCCGCGGTAACGGGGCTCTCTTCGGCCTTTCCAGTTCCAGATTTTACGATGGTTAGTAATCAATTTGATGATTACGCCATCTATGGGAATGGGGTTGATACAAACTTAAAATATAATGGGACATGGACAAATTTAAGTATTGTAGCGCCAACTGTAGCGCCGACACTTACTAACAGTGCCGCAGGAACTTTACCTGCTGGGGATTATACCTATTACATTGTTTTTGGGCGGCAAACAGGAGGTGATATTGAGCAGGTTTCTGATAATGGGCCAGAATCTACAATCACAATTCCGATTAATCGACAAATTACTTTATCAAATATTGAGGTTTCAACTGACCCTCAAGTTACTTGTCGAATTATATATAGGAAAAGCCCAACGAGTATCGGAGTTTATTATCGATTAACAGTGATAAATGACAATACCACGACTACTTACATAGATAATACTGCCGCAGATGGAACAATTTCCGAAACAATCACGAATACAATTTTGCCTTTAACAAAAATTTTTGAATATTATGAGGATAGATTTACAAGCGTTGATGCTAGCGACCCTAAAATTTTAAGATTTTCTCCTAATGGCAAGCCTTGGAGTTATTTGGCGGCTCTTAGTTGGGTTTGTGATGCTGAAATAACTTGTTTAGTTCAATTTTATAATTGCCTTGTGATTGGGACTAAAAATGGTGCTTGGGTTTTGAAAGGGCCGCGTTCTTCCGACGGTTCCACCATATTAAATAGCCCTAAAAAATTCTCTTCGACGATAGGAATTTTTAATAACGATTGCGCTGTAGGGGATAAAATACTTTATATTTTAGGGACTGATTTTAAGATTTATCCTATTTATCCGACTGATTTTGACAATGAGTTATTACGTTTAAGAGACCCTCTTTCAACAAAGATAGACAAAATTCTAGGGCAAATTTCTTTAGCCAATAAAAATAAATGTCGTATGGCCTTTTATCCTGCTGGGGATAGAACCTTTGTTTATGTTGCGCTTCCTATTAATTCGTCTTCAAATAGTTGGGTTCTGACCTATAACGAGACGCAAAGCTTATCTCGTGGCGAGCCTGTATGGGCTCCATGGCCTTATATGAATTGCGCGACATTAGCGACGCACGTCATCGATAATTTGCCCACTTTGGTTACAGTGGATAGCTACGGGTTTATTTGGAAACGAAACGACCCAACAATGTATGGCGATGGCGCGGAAGAAAATGGGATTGTCACAAGTGCTACACTAAATACTTTAACAGATACAACGGCAAATTGGACTCCAAACATTTTTCGTGGGGCACCTTTTACAATGTTAACTGGCGGTGCAAAAAACCAGCAAAATTACGCAGTGTCTAATTCAAGCGATACAATAGTGCTTAGAGATAATTGGAATGTAATTCCGCAAGCAGGGGATGAATATACAGGGGGCGGTTACGACTCAACACATTTTACAAACTGGAAAAGCATTACAGGCAATTACAATTCGATTAAACAGGGGTTTGATTTCTTCTGCAATTTGAATGCTATGGGAGAATATACGGTTGATATTATTTTGCAGATGCAATCGGAGAGAGATCAGGAAGAAATTATTATCCCTATTTCCTTATCTTCTGCAGGTGCAACGTGGGGGAACTCAATTTGGGCTCAATTTGTTTGGGGTGGCGTACAAGTATTTAATCAAAGAGAAAGATTTTTTGCGCGGTTTCAAAGAATACGATTAGGAATATCGTCTAAAAAAGCAGGGCATCCATTTCAATGTAACGCTGTTAGTTTTACGATACAGGATTTGGGCTACCTGTCAGGATTTTCATGACTATAGAAAATGTTAAAAACAAAATTGGAAAATGTATGCAATGCGATGCTCAAATTCTCGTAAGAGATATGAGTGGCAAATTTACAATTAGAAAAATGACGTTTAAAGAAGTTAAACTATTTTTTGACAATGGAGTTTGGATTAGAGTAGCATTATGTCAAAAATGCGTCACTAATAGTGATATAGCTTTAATTATGACAAATTTAAAAGAAAGTGGTATGAAGTTGCCTAATCGCGATGATTTACCTACAAAATTAGTAGTAGAAGGAGGGTTTTAATATGGCTATTCAAACAGTATTTTTAGCAGAGAACACGACAGCGTACGCAACGGACGTTATGAATTTAGTTGATCCGTTGTATACGGATTTAGATGGAAGTAATGTTTCTGATAAGACTGGAACAGGGACAACTTTAGTTTTAAGTGCTAGCCCTACTTTTACGGGGACTGTTACGCTTGCATCTATTACAGCTTCAGGGGACATATTAGCCGCAGGGAATTTAACAGTTGGCGGCAATTCAATTTTTGGGGATGTAAGTGGTGACACATTAACAATAAATGCGGCAACAGCATCAATCCCAAATGGATTAAATTTTGGGGCTGGGGTTTTATTTTTAGATAAAACGAATAATTTAGTTCGGGTAGGAAAAGCAACGCAAACTCTTAGTGATGGTGGTAATTATGCCTTTAATGTTTATTCTGGTACTAGCAGTAGAGGTTTAAATGTAGAAGGGGATATAGATGGCGCAACAGGGGTATTAATAAATACTTATCAGAACTCAGCAACTCCAGCGGCCAGTGATTTAGTTGGCGGGACTATTTATAAAGGGAATAATAGTAGTATCGCCCCGAAAGAATATGCAAGTATTTATGGTGTAATTAGCTCTGCTACAGCAGGCGCGGAATATGGCGGCCTTGATTTTCGTACTATTAAAAATGGGGCAGATACTTCGGTCGTTACTTTTGATGCAACAACTAGTTTATGGGATTTCAAGGATGGAAATTCTGTAACTTTTGATAATAATACCCTTTATGTAGACGCACCAAAAAACCGTGTTTATATTGGCTCAAATGTGTCTCAGTCAGTTGATGGCCATGACCATAAGTTTCAAATATATACGACTAGTGTTTATACACAGAGTATTACATCTGAAAACACCTCGGTAGATGGAGTTCGAGTTGATGTTGAAAGAGTGGATAGTAATGGCGGTGCGCCAGGTAATAATGTTTATGATTTAAGATGTTTTGGGGGGTCTACATTTGGGGCTGTAAAAATTTCAACAGGGATGCAATATGGAAGAATTGTAAATGAGATGGTTGAAAATGCTCAAAGTCCTGGGCTAGGAACTACTGGGAAATGGACTATTAT
>ERZ724522.836-NODE-836-length-18397-cov-5.733835_pt1 | contig 18397 bp, 21 predicted proteins | sample MGYA00376055_ERZ724522 | MGnify/ENA primary metagenome ERZ724522 (study PRJEB28724, sample SAMN07190884) | wastewater metagenome | isolation source: effluent of sewage treatment plant in Hong Hong | place: Hong Kong | collected 2016-03-17 ... | reverse complement strand
CTCGCTCCCCAAGACAGCAGACTCAAGCGAAGCCGTCGAAGCAAGCGTGAGGAGACTTGAGGGAGCAGTACTGTTTATACCCACATTCCCATTATTGAGTATCGTCATCGCTTCCGTTGCACCGTTGTTTCCAACGAGGAAGTGCATGTCCGCTCCGGTCGTTCCCACTCCACTCGTTGTCTGGAGTGTAAGATCCGCCGTCGTACTCGTTCCCCCTATAAGTGTTTGTCCGCTCCCTCTTCCTGCAAGAAGCGCGTACTGCGTATGATCGTCATCAGAAAGCCCGGTAAGTCCACCGTGGTCTACAGAGACGGTTGAGTTAACCCATTTCCCGTTTGAATACGTCAAAGCCTGTCCATTGGTAGGCGCTGTCAGGTCTACATCATCGAGATTCTTTACTCCAATGGCGCGTTGCCAGAGAGAATACGAAACATTCTTCGCATTAGAAGCCAATTTTTGAACTTCTTTTTTCAATTCCTCGATGATTCCTCTTCTATCTGCTTTTGTGAATCCGTTTACTTTTGGAACAGCTTCACGGATCATTTCCTGTATCTCAAATTCTGTCATCGGCTTCCACCCTGGGTATTCGTCTGCTATGGCTTTCAGTGTTTCATCAACAATATATCCATAATCAACAACGGCATCTTTCCCATCTTTCGGTCGTTTCAATTGTCCGAGGATAGACCTTACTATTCTGTCCTCGTCAGCATCTTTCCCATCTTTCGGGAGCACTATTTTTTTGAGAACCTCTCGTATTATTTTTTCTTCATCAGAGTCTTTTCCTGGGTTTCCCTTTTCTCCCTTCTCTCCTTTCTCTCCCTTGATTTGAGTTGTTATAGGAAGACTAAGCTCAACTCCTTGCCCGAGTTGTATTTTTGCAACCGCCTTGTTTGATTCCATGGCATCAGCCATAGTCTTCCCCATGTTTTCTCCGCTCTTCTCAATTGCCTTTGAAATCGGGTCAGTTATCTCGCCTGGCTTATACAAACGAGTCCACGTGTGGTTTCCCTTCAGGAAGTTTACGAGTTTATCAATTGGTTCCATAGTCATTTTCTACTCTTTAAGAAGGCACTTTTCCAGCTATTGATTTTTCCGCGTGAGATAGTTTTCCCTCTATTTTGCTTCCAGAGAAGAACTGAAGAATTCTTTTCACGTCCGGTGGAATCGATGGAAACTTCTTGAGCATTTGTTCTACTTTAATAGCGAGTTTTGCTTGAAACTTTGGAGATGAGAGAGCAAGACCGACGGCAGACCCAACGCCGAGACCACCAGCGGCAGTTCCTACACCAGCAGTGGCTAGAGAGCGAAGTATATCCTGCGTTCTGCTTCCGGTAGCAGGAAATAGATTATTTAGTTTCATAGCGTCTTTCAGCACGAGAACGTTATCTACAATCGGTATTCCAGTTGCTTCTTCCACGTACCGAAGCGCATTCTTTTGGTTCCCTTTATTCATATTCTGAACATTGGAAAGGAATGTTTCGGCTCCCGACTTTATTTCACCAGTTGCTTGGTCAATAATCTTATTTCCTCCTGATGCCATCGCTTTGTAGTAATTCTCGTATAGAGTATTTGCGTTTTTCAATTGAGGAGCTACTTCATTCACAAACTTTATGCTTGAACCGAGAAGAGAATACCCGAGTTTTACCATTTTCTTATCATCGCGTTTAATTGCATTACCAAGGAAATTTTTCACGCTTTCCTGGAAGTCTGTCAGCTCATCTATCGTCATGTTTTTTGTCCTCATTTTTCGGACAATATCGCTTATCTGATTTAGATCGATTTGTGTATACGGAGAAGTCCTTGTTGTTGGTACTACAAATGTCTCACCAAGCATCTTACCGGTTTTATCTCTTGCTTGTTTGACAGCAAGGTTGAATTGAGCTAGGGATTCACTTAAAGCCGGTATTTTATGTTCCAAATCGAATGTTGTCCCAGCAAAAGAATTTCTAATGAGAGTCTTTGCGTCATCATACGACTGTCTAGCGGTTTCTTTTAGGGCGTTTAGTTTTGAGGCAATCGATGTAGAAAGTCCAAGAAAAGGAGTGTCTGGATTTTCCGAGAGATGCTTCATGGCAGCATCATACGCTTCTGGGGCTTCTTTCAATCTCTGGAAAATCTCACCCTTCACTCCAGTTGAAACAGAACGGAAACCTCGAGAAACTGCTTTCGTTCCTTTCCATAGAGTGCTCAGTCCTCTTCCCACTATCGGTACAGCAGCTCCAAATTCAGCGTTCTTTTTCATTTCTTCCAAGTTTCCTCCTGATTGAATTCCGCTTACGAAAGCCCCCTCGGCACCAGAAACTCCGGCACGAGCGGCAAGTTTTGTGGCTCCGGTTGAAACCTTTGCAAGAGTACCACCGCTTTTGGAAAGTTTTGTTGCTTCTATTCCAGCCTCTACTCCTTTTGCGGCTTTTCCGAACCAACCAGCAGGGATAAACCACTCCGCTATCTGTTCCGCTCCTTTCCCAACCGATTGAGCTGTATTTGATGCCTCTGTGTACTGTTTCGGAATCTGTGGTAGTGGATTATTCTCGATTTCTTTTCCTGTTATAGCTCCGGCTATTTTATTTCCAAGAGCCCCTACGGTTGAATGTCCTATATTTGCCATTCCTTGAACCGTCGAGGCAACACCCTTGAGCGCTCCTTTTCCGAATTCAACAAAAGGATTTCCTTGAGGTTGTGGTTGTATTCCGAGTCTCTGTGCTTTCTGAAGAAGTGTCTCCATACTATTGAGATAATACGAGATTTATTTGTTCATCGGTATACCCTGCATTTTTCATTTCATTTATCTGGTCTTGTATAGAAGGTTGAGTTCCACCATAATTTTGTCCACTTATTTGAGACATTGCATTCTGCTTGTCATTTATAAAGTTAGACAAATCAATGAGTTTTTGTTTAATAACTGATTCACTATCATTTATGGTAGGTGTATATGTTTCCAACAGTCTCTGTTCATTTGGAGTAAATGATGTCCCACCTCTAAGTTTTGCGATTGTTCCCTGAATATTCCCTATAATATCTCTGTTGTGTTGTCCTTCAGCAGTACCTACTCCGAGTTTGCTCGCAAGAAGATTCGCTGTAGATCCATACCAGAGTCCGCCAACTCCCGCTAGAGAAGACTGTGACGCCAAATCTTGCGCATAACCTTTTAGAACGCTCATTGTAGCATTGTCTTCTATTGCTGACTGTGTTAATGGCTTTGTCCCTGAATTGGTAGCTCTTGTCGCAACAGTGCTTACTCCTAGATTCGATTGTTCTTTATCACTGAGAAGAGTTCCGAATTGAGCATCAAAGCTCTGTGGAGTCGTTCCTTTAACCGTTCTGAGGTAATTGTCTCTCTGCTGTATGTATACATTCGGATCTACTTTACCATCTGTTCCCCGTGAAGCAAGAAGAGCGCTACTTGCATTGGCAAGAGCGACATTAGATTGATTCTGTGTCGATCCTTGAGAAAGACTCTGTTTTGCGCTTGCCAAAGCAGTCTGTTTCGTTTGAAGTTCCAACTGGTCAAGTTGTTTCTGAAAGGCTTTCTTTTCTGCTGTGCTCTTCCCGAGTTTCTTTGAAATTTCTTTTGTGGACATTCCTTTCTTCGGGAGCTTTCCAAATTCCTGAAGATACATCTGTCTCAACAGGTCTTTTTCGGCTTGTTTCCTTGCTTCTTTAGCCTGTTCATCAGCCTGCTTCGTAGCATACTTGTCAGCTTTTTTGAGAGCTGTCTCGTAGCTATCAGCATATGAAATACCAGCTTTTCCGTTGGTTGCGGCGATGAGGCTTTGGAGTTGTCCCCTCTGCTCCTGGGCTATCTGATATTTAGCGTTTGCTTCGTTCGTAGCGGTATCAAGATAGGATTGTTTTGCGAGAAGTTCCCTTGAGAGGGACTCTCTCGTAGCGGCACCGAGTCGAGCCTGGTTCGCTTGTTCCCCAGTAATAACAGGCATTGCCACCGTCTGATTCTCAAGATAGTTCTGTTGATTCTGCTGCGATGTTTCGAAAGCATTGAGCTTGTCTGTGAGAGCCTTCACATCGTTTCTTGCACTCACGACATCCGGAGAATTATAAAAGTAGTCCCTCAATTTATACGGGTCGGAATAGTCCGGAGCAGAAGCGGGATTGGTGAGTGTCTGCTGAACGTTTTCGGTTGAGTATACCTGCGAAGCCTGTGGTTGACTTGCCGCAGGCGCAGTCACCGTCGGGGCGGTTGAAGTTGCGAGTCCTCCGTATTGTTGTTGAAGTTCTTGGTCAGTCATAAATTTATTATGCTTTTTTTATTCTATTTTGACAAACTTATTTCATAGTTTATTCAGTTCTACTTGACAGGATAAAAATCAGGTATTATACTGTGCATAACAATCAATCACTCTGTAACGGAGAGTGGTTGGCATAAATACCTACCTATCCGTTACATGGGTAGGTATTTTTGTTACATCATCCACTGCTTTGGATAAAATTAGCTCTTGGCTTTTCATACATTTCTTAAAATTTCCTAAGCTCCAAGGCAAAACATATGAGGATATTAAAAGTATCGGCAGTAATAGTGGCTATAAGTTATGATTTCAGTTTCTGAAGAACCTATAAACACACAAGAAGACATAATTCTAATACAGAGTTCTGTTTGTCAAAAACCAGAAGTCTCAAGAGAATTAAAGAAAACTGTTGTAAAAACTTTTGTCAATGGGAAGTAGTCATTGTGGATATTTTCATTATGGATTGTTATGACATAATTTCCGCCAGAAAGTACACATTCCCACCCAACGCTTAACCCATTCCATGATGGAACGTCTATAAAACTGGCTGGTGATCCAGTGTCCAACATATTAACAGCAATATTTACTAATCCTCCATTAGCAGGGATAGTGTATTGTGTGCTTCCTGTAGTTGCCGTAGTTGTGTACACTTTAACAAAACAACCATAAAATCCATATGTAGAGTCTACTATTTTATTTGTTGTTATTGTTTCTGTAGCTCCATCTATAGTTATTCCTGATCCAACCGTTATTTTCTTGTTTGGAGCATCTAAAACAATTTCACCATTCGCTCCTACATATTGTTTCCCTGTGTAGTCTAACGACCAAGGAGCCGTAGTAAAGTCTGTTCCTCCAGCAAATATACCTTCTGAATTTGCTTTGAATAAATTTAATCCGGCTCCTACAGATAATTCTTTGAAATGCTGAATAATACCCGTCTGATAAGCGGAATCAATAAGTTTTATAGGTTGGTCTTGTTCAGTAAATTCTGCCATTATTCTAATGTAATAATAAATTCTTCTGATGTCTCTTCCACGTTTAAAACATTCTCATCTTCCTTGAGCTTTTCAATATAATCGAGTCCAGATTGTCGTTTTTGTTCCTTAGTTTCCTGACTTGATTTTGTTCCCTCAATAATCCTCCATTTTACAATTCTCATATGATGTTTATCGCCTGAATTATAGGGTATGTATTCGTCGAAGGAGTAAGCGTTACCCTCACTTGTCCGAACTTCATCTTCCCGTCAAAAGTAAACCCTCCATCAAGAAAGTACTTCATATTGTCGGCATCCTTCGTGAACGTCTCACTTACCCACCCCGCTCCGTTTATGTTGCTCTCGAGACTCAGAGAGCACCCTGAAGGCATGGATTCGTACGGAACCTCAACGGTTTTTTCCGTACTGAAGAAGAACAGAGGTGATGTAACGGTAGCGGTAGCATAGTTCGTGTCTATTTTGTTGATGTTGGTGCCATTTGATACCAGTAGTTGATTCCCTGTCACTCCTATAGACGCAATCGTTCCTGTCGTTGTCGTGAACTCATGGCAGAGAACATCATTTGAGTTCCTAGATCGCTTGTAAATAGAATAAATTCCATTCCCTATGGCAAGAAGCGGTTTCCCATTGAGAATAGTTACTTTTTCCTGTCCTACTGAGGTAGTAGTATCGAACGTATCATAGAAAATCATGCTATTCCCTTTCCAGTAGTAGATATTCCCTCTTGTTCCGCATTGGGCATACATCATGTTGTCGGCAAGAATGAAGCAGTTCACTCCCACCTCATACACCGTGTCTTCATTCGTCCAGCTAGAAGAATAGGTGTCCCACGCATATACTTGGCATTTCGAGACGAGCGTACCGATTATGGTTCCTATGAGAAGCCAGTTATTCACCGAAGCAAGTGCTGTGATCGAATATTGTGCCGGTAAATCAAGAGCATTCGCCGAAAATGAAAGTGCTTGGTTTATTGAAGCTACGTATTTCCCGTCCCCAATGAATACCGTCAGATTAACGTCTTCTATTGGATGGTATGCTGATCCATTAGTGAACGTTCCGAACGAATCTGTGAACGTATCCGTAGCAGTTACAAGATGCCCGACCTTTGCGCTCGTTGTGTAGATTATCTTGTTGAGAGACGGGCTGTAGAACGCTGAAATATGCGCCCCGTTCGTGTTTGTATTAACAAGGCTGTATGAACCCCCAGTTGTGCGTTTCCACGTCTTACCGCTTGATTTTGAGAAGAAATACACGGTCCCGTCTGCGGCTGTTGCCTGCACGCAGGATTCATTCGGAGTAGTACTTTCTGAAATAAGCGCCAGTTGTGGCTGCGCCGTTCCAATCTGTGAATGAATATCCAAGTTTGTATCATCAGAGAATCCGTTCTGATCATACTTGGATGTATTTATCCCGCTTTGAAATGAGGAGTATATTGGCATTTATGTGCGTGAGGATGGTTTCCCAAGTTGTAGCGGCTTAGAGAGCATAGTCATTCCGGATGTATTTCAAACCATTCTACTTTATCGTGCGCTATCGCTATCACATAATCGTTTTTCGTTGGAAGTTTCGTAAACCTTCCGACCTGAATTTTCCTCGAAAGCACGCCATTCACCGTTTTTTCGTGTCCGGATTCGAAATGGATGATATGCTTTGTCGTTTCTCCTACTGATTCGGCGATTGCTCTGGTTGGGAGTGTCTTAACCATAGCTAGCATTTCTTACGCTTTTTCATTCCTTTCATCTCCATTTCTTTCTTCGTCTCTTTGTCTTTCCCTTTCTTATGCTCTTTCTTCTCGTACTTTGCGTATGACTTTTTCATAGTTATTTTCATGGTTATTTTTTCTTAAATTTTCGAACATGTATGTACTGTTTTATCCTGGTCTTGATGTTCTTTGATATTGCTTTCCTGATTGAACCTTTTATGATGGAATAGGTTATCCTTACTGTTTGGTATTTGTTGTTAGATTATCGGAAACAGAGGAAAATAATATTCATCGTTCCGGTAGGAGTTCCGAGCTTTGACCAAGTTAATGTGAAACCGTCTGAATCGAACGTCTTCAATACAGCTGATTGGTATCCTCCTGACACTATATCAGAATAGATGATATTAGCAGTAATATTCGACGTCCCATTATTTTGCCTGTTATTAATTGATTGTTCATCACCGAAGCTATCTGCAACTCCAATACCGTCACCGACAGTAGCGGAACTCTTACCATATATAGCTATTACAGATGTAGGTACGAATCCAACTCCTGTGTATGCGACATCACCAGAAGCTCCAGCGTAATCCCTTGTAGCAGTGATTATTTTTGATTTTAACCTAGTATTTACACCTGCATCTGCAAGTGCCTTCGACGTCGCGAATTTCACATCATCAGTCCCGGTAGTTATTTCCGCTCCAGTAGCCTTAGTGTAAAGCGTGTCAAAATATGTTTTCAAGGTAGCCTTCACATTCGACCAGGTAAGCTTCTTCAGGACATACGACGTAGCACTGTCAGTGATACCTATCTCGTCAGCGTCTGCCGGAGTTGTTTTCGAGGTGGATCCGTTTATCTGCCCATTAACAAGCACCGCCTTTCCTTTTACGGTAGTTGAAGCGTCTGGTATGAGATTATCCTGTGTGATTTTCTTCGAGGTTCCTTCAGCACTGTCGGTCGTGTCGGAAACATCCACCACATGGAGAATATCACCACTGGCGATTGAGGTGAGTTCCGTTCTTTCTGTTAATTTCTGTCCCATACTATGAAGGTTTGTTTATGTTCGTAAATGTGGGAACACTTGGTTTTGCTGTGTCTGTGTAGTTGCTTTCCCATCTATCGAATACCTTTTGAGTTCCATCCTGGAAGAAATAGTTCACGCTATCCTGGAAAAGAAAATCTATCGTGTACTCAGCTTTCGGAATGCTCACATATGTAGGGGCGCCTGGTCTCGCTAACGTCGTGTAGCTAGGCATAGTTCACATATTTTGGTTGCATCACTATATTCTCTTCGATTTGCTTTGCGTAGAACTGCATCATTTCAAGTTTGAGTTGATTGATTTCGTTCTTTACTTCCTGTCGATCATTTACAGTATACTCGCTTCTAAATCTCCTCATAATGCGCAAAACCCCCATCAGAACGAATAGTCTGTGGAAGTTTGGCTCTATAGAAGGAGTACCAGAGGCTGTAAGAGCCGACTGTCTCTGTTCGTACCAAATATGTATCCCGGCGGTGACGTTCCCTGCGGTCGTCTTGAGTGGTCGTATGAAAAAGGAATTTCTTTCGAACCGGACGTATGGAGATGTCTGCGAAAAAGTATTGTTTATATCCTGCGCTACGTGTTCTGATTTTGAAAGGTTGTCCGTAATGTCGTAAACAGTTGCAGGGTAAAAGTTCGTTCCGTCAAAGGAAACTTCTATTCGTGTTGGTTTAAGGACATCAGTAACCCATGCATATTCTCCATTATATCCGTTTTGCCCCGCTGTGAGTCCTGAAGTAGATACGAGATCGGTCGTTGCTTCGTTCATTTGGAAATTGTAGTCTCCTCTCGCTCGAAGAGCCGACATGACCAATTCCCCGTAGTCAAGATTCACTCCTACGAGAAGAGTCGCATCTGGTACTTTCGTGCTATTCGTCTGAAGCTCTGAACGAATTTCCGAGTATATTTCTGAAACGAGCATAGCTATTCGTATGAATGTATACGCTTAGCCGTATATGAATTATACAACGAAAAAAGAAATAATCAATCATTGATTCTCTTGTCATCGAGAATCCTTGAGTTGAGTTCTTTTACGCCGTCGAATCCCCACTTCTTTTTGAAATATTCAACATTTTTTTTGAAAGCTATTGACTGCTTCCCTTTTTCTTCATTTGAGTACCTCGTAGCCCCCTCCTTATGCCAATACCACACTCTCGGTGTCATCATGAGACGCTTTCCCTCGAGCTTTGCACGATAAAATAGGTCTATATCCTCGACTCCACCGTGCTCGTACATCGGGTCATAGAATCCAACGTCCTCCAGGAGACTCCTTTTTACCATGTAGAAACCGCCCGGGAACATCCAGTCGTCTAACCTCCCTCCTTCACTGACATAGGTATGGTCTTTTCTATCGTTCACGGCTCCCTTTTCCTTGTATCCTAATCCTCCTACCATATCAGCTCCTTTGTTGAAACATTTCATGAACTCCTCTAACCATCCTTTAGGTGCCTCAATATCTGTATTTGAACACACAATATAATCCGCGCCATTATCCATAGCATACTCGAACCCGGTATTACAGGCTGTTGCGAAGCCTCCGTTTTCATCTCTTTTCAAAAAAATATCCGCCAGAGCCTCAATTCTGGACGTATCCAACGGGCTTCTGTCGTCAGACACCACAACAGTGCACTCAGCTGTTTCCTTGAAGGATTGAATGGCATTGCAGGCTAAGTGTATTACTTCCTCATTAACGCTGTAGTTCGGTATTATTACGAAGAGTTTCATATTTTGTTGAAATTTGATTTATGTCGTCGATAATAGAGCAATGGTTCAGCGATATGCCTATGCGTAGCTCCTCCGAGGATCATCTGCTTCCAAAGCATCCAGTCCTCTTCCGTGTGTGCTCCCCCACTTTCTTTATACCCATACTTCTTGGCTCTATCAACCCGGTACAGAGACGAACCATGAATATAGTTACCGCGATCAATATCGACCGGCAGGAACCGCCAGACGTGATACCCGTAAGAATACTCTGTTATCAATCCTTGTCTGAATTTCTCAACCTCTGTACCCACCAAAGCAATGTCCGACGAGACAATATCTGCCTCTTCACGATCCATGAGTTCTAAGGCGTCCGGTCTCAGATAGTTGTCTGCTCCAAGAAACATCGTTTTATCGGAATAGGTATGATTCATAAGCACATCATTGAAGTTCCCAACGATTCCAAGGTTTTTTTCTCGTACGAGAATTTCAACCGGGTATCTGCACATTTTTTCTATACCGTCGTGCTTTCCGTCATCAACGACAAGTACTCTATCAGGTTTTCTGGTCTGAGAAAGTACGGATTCTATGCAATGAGCCGCTAGATGAGCATACCCATACGAGATGATGTTCACCTGTATTGTCATAAGTATCTTCTCACCATTTGAAACTGGGAATTATCGCCATCCGTTACGCTCCATGCCTCTTGGAACATCGCCTCCTTCACCATGTCAATTACTCTACCGTTGAATTTTCCATAAGGATAGGCTAAATACCTTTTGAACATGACTGGTGCAATGAGTTCACTTCTTATTTCATCGTCTGTGAGAGTGGTTAGGTCTCTATGCGACCAGGAGTGCCATCCTAGTCTCGCACCATCTCTCCCCATTTCTAGTATCTCCGAAAGAGTGCAAAGTTTTTCTAATTTCTGTCCTTTATCGAATGAATTATCTTTCCCAATGTAGTCTCCCATAACAAACAATGTGACATCTTTATGTTTTATTTTGTCCCAATTTTCGTACACATTCCGATATACTCCATCGAATGAAATAGGTTCGTCACACGCCAAAATTTCTTCTAGCGTGTTATAGTTCGAGTTTATTTTTTCCCCTATGTTGTGTAAAAGTATCATTGCTTTCTGCTGAAGTCGTATACTTTCAAAGATTGCGTATATTCTCTATATGGGTACTCCTCCTCGTAAATAGGTGCCCCCAGTTGTTCTACCGCTTGAACTTGGAGATTCTTTATATTGCTCAGAATAACAATCCCTTTTGCATGGCTTTTTATAGTGTCAAGCATTTGCTGATAATCGTACTCAATATACATAACCCCGGTCGCTATGATGAGATCGTACATCCCTTCGATAGGATCTGACTTTTTAACATTCTCGGGGAGTCTTGACATTGCTGTTTCAGATAGGTCGTATCCGTAAATATGCCGTGCTGGCAATTTCTCGGTTATAAACCCCTCACCACACCCAAGATCAAGCGCTCTCCGATATTTAGGACGGTATTTTTTTGCTGTTTCAATTATTTTATTTCGTCTTTTCTCGTCTTCCTCGTGGTTTTTGTACCCCCAAGGATCAGGAGTTGAGTAAAACTCCTCCATCATTTGTTTGGTTTGCATAAGTTTTCATTCCATTTATTACTTATTGATACCCAATCAAAGTCTTTCGGTAATACACCGACTTCACTTCCTTTCAGGATAGCATTGACGTACTTATCTCGGTTTTCCGTATCTCCAAAAGTATCCTCTTTTCCCCATTTTTTTCCATCCGTGTGAATCTTAATCCCTTTCTGCACAGTTTCATTTAGAGCAGCGAAATCAGAAGTAATAGTCTTGCATCCTGCAATTTGCGCCTTTAACGCGCTAATACAGTGGATTTCCATGAACTGAGTCGCATAAAGAAAAACTCCCGATTCCAAATATTTCCGCGCTATCTCAGTATGAGAAATCATAGTTCCTCCTTCAAATCTTCCTGCTTCTCTGAGCCTCTCGTACCTTTCAACCTGTTTTTCCTTCCAATTCATCATTTGCTTATTATCCTTATGAACTGAGTCGTATACTCCCCATCCATAGTACCACGCGAGTTTCCAAGGTTTATCCGGTTGCCTTCGTATAAGTTCCTCGAAGACGTCCAATGTAGCATCAAGATGACGATCAGGGCTAGAGGTGTTGAGAATGAGATGCGTATTTTTCTCCATCTTCTCTTTGAACATTTCCGAATCAATACCGTTTGGAATGATAACCACTTTCTCATCCGATATTGAAGGAAAAAGAATTCTGTGGGCTCTTGTTTTGACGAATACTTTCTCAATCTTCTCCAATCGTCCTTTGGTAAATTCCCCGTCTTGCACGACATCGTGCATATCCACGAATATTCTCCCAGCCCGTTCGTCCAAGAAGTCAATTGTCTTCGGGTGTCGCCAAATTATCGTTACGTCTTGCTTGTCCCTCACATTGTAAGACCACCAGGGTTTATACGTTACTCCGTCCCATACTCCGCCCTTCCCGCAATTGTTGTATACCGTGACATTCCACCCCATCTTCTGGAGGTTCTTTGCAATGTTTATTACTGATTCCTCACTCCCCCCAACACCTCCTTTTTCAACATTCTCCGGAGTCCACTGTTTCACGGTGTATGAGCAATAGAAAACCAAGTCTTTTCCGCTTGAAGTTTCTTTCACGAAGTTTTCGTTCCTGAAGAAACAAACCTTCGGGTGAGCCTTGAGTTCTGGGGAGAGCTTATCAAGGAATTTCTTGAGATATTTCTTGTCCTTGATTGTTTTGGCTTTCTCAAGCACTTCATCGGCTTTTAATACATCGCCGAACTCTTTTTCTATAGCCTTTTTCTTCGCATTTATCGCTTCATCGTTTGGATAAATCTTTTGTATAAGCTCCATAGTAGCAAGAGCCTTCGTGTATTCTCCGAGTTCGAAACAAATGTTCGTCATGAGCGTCAGAGGGACATAATCATATTCCCTCGGGTTGTAGACGATGATTGAGTCATCAGGCTTTGGCATTTGAAGCCCGAGTTCGATGAAGTTCTTTGCTTCCCTGTACTTTCCCTGTTTATACCTGTGCTCACCCATCTTGAAATATGCGTTTGGGTATGCCGGGCGAAGCGCCCAAGCCCTCCCTATATACTCCTCTCGTTCGTTCTCAAGAATATCAGACAGGGTGAGATTCACGAGATACTTCTCCTCGTCGCTCTGGGACATCGCCAGGAACGTTTTAAGGTACTTCAGAGCGTTTTTCGTGTCATGTTGAGCCAAGTATGCGTTTGCCATCAAATAATAGCTCCTAGGGTCGTTTTTTGATCGTTTTAGCTCTTCCTTTGCTATCTCAAGATTTCTTTCGCTCGATTGTCTCGCTCTTTTTTCGTCTGTGAGATGCAAAACCTCTATCTTCTCGTCCAAGAATTGCTTTATTTCCCTGTTCGAGTGGAAATCTTCGTGAACTGCCCCGACCCAAGAAACGCATCCGTCGTTTTTAATGATCCTCGTCTTCAAGTGCCGTACCGTACACAATCCATTCGAGTCGAAGTCGTAAAGATATGGAAGGATCACGGTGTCTATGTGGTTTTTCTCCATGTCCTTCACTGTTTCTCGAAGCAACTGACCGTTTTTCAAAATATCATCGGCATCGCACCACCCAACAAAATCATACTCAGTCGGGACTTGCGAAAAATTAAAATTGCGAGCAGCAGAAAAATCTTTTACCCAATCGAAATGTGATACATTAGCACTATATTCTCTGCAAACTTCCTCAACTTTTTTATTTTTTTGAGTAATAGTAATAAAAATACCGTCGACATTACCCTTCAAATACCCGAGACATCTGTCTAATAATATTGCCTCATTATCATCTCCCTTTACAATCATTGCCCAAGCAATTTTTGGTATTTTTTCATCCATATATCTCTATTGCTATTAGCTTTTGAGTTACACGTCTTGCAAAGATGGCTTGATTTCTGTAAATCGTTCTAGTACTTATTGGGGATTCTAAATTCCGGGAATTTCCTCCCGAACCACGCCATTTCACCTTTCTCTTCTCCGAACGGTTTGTTATCGCCGACAGTAAGAAGTGTCCTTATGGCATTCATGAGCTTTGAAGGAAACGAAAAAGCAAGCCTCATGTTGTCTTCATCGGCTTTTACCCTTCCTTTCACGATTGTTTTTAATTGACCGAACTTTTGGTCGAAGAGTTTTGCTCTTCTGAGTGCCAACTGGGAGAGGAATCTATTGTATTCCTCCGGGTTGTTTCGTATGTATGATCGAACGCAATCCTCGATGAGCTGTTTTCTTGTGTAGTTTCCTTCCTGTTTTACTGCCATAGGATTTTAGCCGAGAGAGTGGCGGCTAACGGCTAAGCTTACCGCCACACCCTCGGAGCCGTTATTTAAAAGCTCCTGATGACTATATAATACTCCCTCTTTCAATGAAGTGCATTTTCACATGTTCTGAATTTGTCATCAATTCTAAATTCTCTACTCTGTTATCTTTTCTGTTGTGATTTTTGTGATGAACAATTTCGTCTCTTCGTAGCTTTCTACCTAAAAATTCCTCCATAACATCTCTATGAACATATCTTGTTTTTCCATCTTTTTTGTATGAAACATACCCACCTTGTTTTGCTTTCGTTTCTCTCCATCGTGGGTGTAATGGTCCGGAGACTTTTTTAATTCTTGTTACCTGTGCGCATTTCACCGAACAGTGGATATAAGAATTTTCAAGGTATGCTTTTGATTCCTTTACCTTAAATGTTTTACCGCAAATAACACATTTCTTTTCTACTTTTCTATCTTTCTGCCTTGCTCCTTCCCTTACCCCACACTCTCTGCAAAATCTTTTTAAATCCAATTGCGATTGATACTTCGCAAACACACTTACACCACACCTGACGCACGGTTTTGAAAACATATTGCTTTCGCGCCTTATCGGGCTAAGCGGCGCGAACTGCCAGCCCGATAGGAACAATACATATTGATTATACCACAAGTATAATACAATACTTTTTGTTGTGAAAACCGTACGCGATTTCTATGCCCTCAAATACCCTGAAGCGAAGAAGTTCGAATCCTGGTTGCGCGTCTCCAGCGTCCAAGCTCCGACAACCGCGTACTTGTCATACGGACCGGATCGAGCAATTTCTTTGTCGACAAACGGTTCGTAGAGATATGCGATAGCGTGCTTGTCGAGGTTGAGTCCAAGAACTCGGCAGGTAGCGTCCGTACCGCTGATATCTACGTATCTATGAGCGTGCACGCGAACCTTACCAAGACCTGTCTCAAACACATCCACAGAAGTCACGATCTCACGAGTATTCACTCCAGTAACAACATTGGTCGACTTGTTCACAAAATCGTCCGTGTTGTTCTTGAGGATGGAACCCATATAGAGATCAGTCGCCACGTCTCCGTTCGAATTGTCCCAGTTTGCTTTCATGAGACCCTTCAGAATCGAAGCGCTCCACACAGTTCCTGATGTCTGCGCTGTCGTGTTTATTGACTTCGAAATGTGAGCGATAAGCCCCTCAGCTTTCGGAGCCGTACCCGACACACCGGACACAAGCGTATTTCGCACGAGCGAGAACTCCACTGAATTGTGGAAGTCCATCAACGCCTTGTTTGTTTGGCGAGAAAGTTCATTCTCCCCGGTAAAGTGAGTCGCTGCCTGTTGGAAACGAGTCACACCGAACGGAATGGCTGTCGTCTGGACAACGTTCGAGAGACGAACCGGGGTGCTATTCGCAGAAAGCGTATAGTCTTCCGCTTCACCCACCGCAGCGTCAGCCGCAGTTCGGAGCGTGTCCAAAAGCGTGCTGTGCGTACCTTGGATAGCCTTCGTCTTTCGAAGAGCGTTTTGAATGCTGTCTTCTTCTGCCGTCAGAATTTCGATGAGAGGACGGACGGACTCTCTTATACTTGGATCTCCGTAGGAACGTAAAATTTTATCTTCTGCCATAAGGCTTTATTTCAACCCGATAGCCTTCAAGTGTTGTTCAACAAGTGTATCTCTCGCCTCAATGTTTCCACGTCTGGCGGCTTCTACAACTTCTTTGTTCTTCTCAGAGACTACAGGGTTGATTCTTTTGTTCGAATTAACACCTACGTCCCTTCCCTTTTTGTACTCTTCAGCAGAGGTAGCCATATCCTTCACCTGCTCCCAGGCTTCAGACAGGCTTATTCCGTCAGCTTTTGCCACTTTGCGAATAAGATTGAGTGATCCCTTCGCTTGAGGCGTTTCGAAAATGAAGTCCCTCTCAGCCACTTGCGCTTTGAGTTCTTTCATTTCGGCAAGAACCGAGTCAATCGAGCTATCTTTTGAGGTTTCCTTCCTCTCGACTGTTTCTTCCTTGCTCTGATTCGCTTTTCCCACAAAGTTCTTGAGGTTCTGATAATGCTTTTTGGCATCATCTATGCTGTTGAACTTTCGTCCAGACAGCTCCTCGAATTCCTTGAGGGTTATCGCGTCTGAAGTCACGTTCTCATTCGTCTCGCCTTCATCGAAGAGGTCGCCCAAATCTGGGCTTTCTTCGTATGAGTCGGTAAGATCGGGTTTGATGTCCGTTTCTTCCATACTTGGAAAGTTACTAATTACTCCCGAATACTCGGGCGGATAGGCTCATAAAGCCCACCTCGTCCATTTACTCGTTGTTTTTACTCGTATGCTTCTCGTTCGAGTCTCCTATACAGGCCTTCATCTTCCTTCTTCGGAAGTCGCACAGTCTCATCGAGATCAAACTCCTTCTTTATCCAAAGTTCAACGAGCTCTATAGCAAGTCTCCTCGCTTCTGGAGAATATTTCATTGTCCACACATTCTCCTTCACAGTATCGACCTCTTTGAGGATATCTGTCAAGCGGATAAGCGAATCCCGGTTCTCTTCAATGAATTTTCTTTGTTGTCTTGGTCCCATAATCATGCTGGCTTAGGAACAGTCGTAGCTTCTATAGGTACGCTGGTGTTCCCAACTTCATTCGGATTTACTGCCGTGCTCATCATTGGTTGGGTTGTACCTATTTTCTCAACTAATTTCTCTCCTGGCAATCCCATCGTATCGAAGAGTTCCTGTGCGACGTCCTTCAGTTCAGTAATTGGCACTCCGGCGCCTGAGAGCATATTCATGACATCAGTGAGTTGCTTGGCAAGTACACCCTTGTTGATCACATCTCCAGCGGGATCGATTCGTATCTCATAGTCAGTGTCGAATGCTTGCTTGAGGATGGGTATGAATCGCTTATTACCGTACTGTTTGTTCATCTCCTGCATAAGCTGGACAATTGCTTGCTGCTCTTGATCCGCGTTCTGGTAGAGATACTGTCCTGTTTCCATGAACGCTTGGGAATTTTTCGACCTGACAAGGTTCCTGACAAACGGTTCTTCGAGTTTCGCTATCGCTTGCGGGTCTCCCGTTATCTTCTCTATTTCTCCGTCTTTGATCGTCTCGATGATAATCGGTACTACCTTCTCTTTTATAAACTTCGCAAGGTTCAAATAGATATTCTCAACAATGAGATCATATCCTTTATTTGCTCCTCTTTCTTCTATTAGCGCATTGGTGGCTGGCTTACTTGCAGCGACCTCATCCTCGTTGGTTGTTTGGGTTACTCTCTTTGCCCATTCATACGCTACTTCCTCATCCTTATAGCTTGAAGCATCTATAGTTCCAGTATTGAGTCTCTCCACGTCTCCTTGGTTAGCTCGAATTGCTGCGCCGGAGAAGAGTTCTTTCATTTGCTTTGACGTCACTCCAGCTCCAACTCGCCACAAACCAAGTTGAACGATTCTTGCCGTGTTTAATCTTGTGTTGACTACTTCATTCACGTATTCCTGGATGGATAGAAGTTTTTCCGGTATTCCCCTTCCGTCAAACCGATTCAGCACCTCTTTGAACTTGAAATCTTGATACGGATGTTTTTTTACTTCTTTTATCTGATGAATAACTGGATTCGAGTCGAGCTCTGAAGCAACAGCGAGAACATAGACGTACTCGTCCCTATCCTCTTCGTTTCCCGTGAGTACAAACTTAGGTGCGTAGCCATACCGTTCGTACACTCTGACGTATGGGACTTCGCTTTCTCTGGAAGTGCTCCCAATTCCTCGCTCTGCAATTCCAGAGCGGTCCACATTTCTCGATCCCTTCACAGCGTCAATGTTCTTCCAGTCGGTGTATTGTTTGAATTCTGGGAGTGACAGCACGTTCTCCTCGATGATCGATGGGCTTTCGTCAACGCAACTCACCGCCGGGTCTACGATAATATGGAGCCTATCTTGGTAGGTAATCTTTAATTCTCCGTCTTCTTTCCACGCTTTTAAGAAACCGGTACCATCGACTACTATATTCTGATTGTTCGCGTTCAATATCTTACCGAATTGAGCCTTCTCAAGCCTGTTTCTCAGAATGAAATTGAAAAACTCGGCGGATACTGAAGATTCGCTCTTCATTGGTTCGACATGAATGTCCTTCGTGTCAATGTCGATGTTTTTTATAACATTCTCCACGACCCACTCTGTGAGTGGAACCCATATCTTCTTTCTTTGCGTAACTGGGTCTATTTCCTCATCAAAAACTCCATAAAAATTCTTCCTCGCCTTCTTTACTATATTCCTCATTATGAAAGAGAGCTTCTCGATAGCGAATACCTCTCCATCTTCCCAAGTGGATTTCTCTGCTAACATGATTCGAAGCATTTCTTTCTCTGCGTCTGTTGGTTCG